>Ga0160445_100760_pt1 | contig 12248 bp, 10 predicted proteins | sample HID1972M_E1MG_FD_108215 | JGI IMG/M metagenome (GOLD analysis project Ga0160445, IMG submission 108215) | Enriched pill bug-associated microbial communities from UW Madison campus, WI, USA - HID1972M_E1 MG | ecosystem: Host-associated > Arthropoda: Insects > Digestive system > Unclassified ... | reverse complement strand
TGTTCATCGGTTCGTGCATGACTAACATCGGTCACTTCCGCGCTGCCGGTAAGTTGCTGGATCAAGTCAAGGGTCAGCTTCCAACCCGTCTGTGGCTGTCGCCGCCGACCAAAATGGACGCTCACCAACTGACCGAAGAAGGCTACTACGGCATCTACGGCAAGGCTGGCGCACGCATGGAAATGCCAGGCTGCTCGCTGTGCATGGGTAACCAGGCACGTGTAGAGCCAAACGCTACCGTGGTGTCCACTTCCACTCGTAACTTCCCGAACCGTCTGGGCGACGGCGCGAACGTCTACCTGGCTTCGGCTGAGCTGGCGTCCGTGGCTTCGATCCTGGGTCGCCTGCCGACCGTCGAGGAGTACATGGAATACGCTGGCAAGATCGACAGCATGGCGGCCGATATCTACCGCTACCTGTCCTTCGACCAGATCGCCGAGTTCCGTGAAGCTGCTGCGAACGCCAACATCCCGGTCGTTCAAGCCTAACGTTACAACGCAATAGAAAACGCCGCCCATCGTGAGATGAGTGGCGTTTTTTTATGCCCGCCACCACTCCCCATCCCTGTGGGAGCTGAGCTTGCTCGCGAAAGCGGTTGGACATTCAACAACGGTGTTGGCTGATACACCGCTTTCGCGAGCAAGCTCGGCTCCTACAGAAACCGCTGGCAAGCCAGGCACTGGCGAAAAAAAACCGCTGTACCTGGGCAGGCACAGCGGTTCTTTTCAATTGAATCCGCGCTACATCGTCAGCTTGTAAACCAATGCCGAAATCGCCACCAGACCGACCGCCGTGACAAACACGTTCGACGCCTGACCACGATAGCGCGCCATCGCCGGTACTTTACGAATCGCGTACATCGGCATCAGGAACAGAATCGCCGCAATCACCGGGCCGCCGACGGTTTCGATCATGCCGAGAATGCTCGGGTTCAGCGTTGCGATGACCCAGCAGATCACCAGCATGAACGCCGCCACGATGCGATCCAGTGCCTTCGCGCCCGGACGCTTGCCGCTCTTCACGATCAGGCCTTTCAGACCTTCGCTGGCACCGATGTAGTGACCGAGGAACGACTTGGAGATCGCCACAAATGCAATCAGCGGCGCTGCAAACTCAATGGTCGGATTGTTGAAGTGGTTGGCCAGGTACGACAGGATCGACAGGTTCTGCTCTTTGGCCTCCGCCAATTGCTCCGGCGACAGCGTCAGCACGCAACTGAAGACGAAGAACAGCACCATCAGCACCATCAACGCATGGGCGCGGAACAGGATCTGCGAGCTGCGCTCATCGGCATGCACGCCATACTGACGCTTCTGATCCACCGCAAACGCCGAAATGATCGGCGAGTGGTTGAACGAGAACACCATCACCGGAATCGCCAGCCACAGCGTGTGCAGCAGCGCCGACGCTGGCGGCACCTGCGAAACAGTGGTGAGGATGCCGCCGTTCCAGTGCGGAATCAGGTACACCCCCAGAAACAGTAGCGCGACGATAAACGGATAGACCATCAGGCTCATCGCCTTGACGATAGCGTCCTGGCCGCAACGCACCACTGCCAGCAAACCAAGAATCAGCACGAACGACAGCAGCGCACGCGGTGGCGGCGTAACGTGCAGTTGGTGTTCAAGGAAACTGGCGACCGTGTTGGTCAGGCCCACGCTGTAGATCAGCAGGATCGGGAAGATCGCGAAGAAGTACAGCAGCGTGATCAGCGCACCGGCCTTGATGCCGAAATGCTGCTCGACCACTTCAGTGATGTCAGCGCCTTCGCGACCAGACAGCACAAATCGGGTCAGACCACGGTGTGCGTAGAACGTCATCGGGAACGCCAACAGCGCAAGCACCACCAGCGGCCAGAAGCCACCCAAGCCTGCGTTGATCGGCAAATACAGGGTGCCGGCGCCAATGGCCGTCCCAAACAACCCCAACATCCAGGTGGTGTCCTGGCGATTCCAGCTCGAAAGTTCAGCGGGTGCTGCTGCATCAAAGCGCTCTTCGACGCTATTGGCCTGATCATTCATCCGGTCGGATCTCCGCATTCCGGTCACTTGCCACTCGGTCAGGACGCGTCGGAAAAAACCGACAGACATGCTCCGGCCGAAACAGGGGCGCGATTCTCCGTGATAAATGAGCAGAAGCAAAGACTTAGCTGAGGAATGGTTGTGCGGAGCAGATCAGCGGAGTGTCGTTATTGGTGAAATCACTGTCGCTGATCAGCATGCCACATGTCGTTTTATGACACGTCTTAACACCCTGAACACGCGACCTGACTGACTCAAAGAAATAGCCATCGGCTCACTGCGATACCGATTGAAATACAGACCAGCGCAAACACTGCGCCAATACTGAAGAGAGTGACCAGCAATCGGATCTCGGCTTTAGACAGGTTCAATCCTTCCTCTGCAAAAGCGGCATCCTCCCGATGCAAGCGTTCCATTAGAGCTTCACGAGTTTCTGTTTTCATGTTGACGTCCTGAACGGTGATGCAAGCATCACAGTTTGAAAAAAAGACCTACAGCGGCAACGAAGGCGGTCAGAACACCGGTGCCTACCGCGACGGGGTATAAAGCGGCTTCCCACTTCAGCTTTCGCTCCTCCGCCTTGAGCTTGCCTTTCTCGGCCCGCAGCTTCTGTGTTTCCATATGAAGCTTTTCAAGCTCCACGTTTGCGCGGTCATCAATATGCATGAACCTTCCCTGGCCATTGGCTGTTACCGCTTGGAGTGCTCGTCCATCCTGGATAGCCTCCTTTGCTGCCCTATGATTCCGTCTTCCTCGCTTGCCTGATAGCGGACGGATCCGGCGGCCTCGTAGGCAAAATCCTGGAGTTACGTAGGCAGCCTCATACTCAGCAACGACTGAGATAAACCAGCCCTCGACACGCCAACCGCCCATCCGAAACCACGCCGCACCTGTCAGATCTGACAGGTGACAGCCCTCCCCTTTCCAGCCATAAATCACTCCGTTGCCCAATGCAGACAGGAGTGATCGCGATGCTTGTCCAGCCGCCGAGAGAAACATCCACGCTAATCCTGCGCGAGCTGGAGATTCCCTCCCGCACCCAACCGCCATTGCCCTCCGGGGAATGGGGGATCAATCGCGCGGCGGCATGGCTGGTATTTCCTGATAAGGGCTTGCAGATATTTCTTCATCCATGGTCCAGTATGGGTAAAGGGGATAAGGTCGAGTTGTTGTTGGACGGCAACAATGTCGTTGATCAACTCACCCTCGCCAAAGACGCCGATGTCGGGCAACGCGTGACGCTGTTTGTAGCCCCCCGCCATTTGCAGACGGGCTCGCATACCCTGACGTACCGCGTCACCCGGCTGAATCAGGGGGCCGAAACCCAGACGCCACCCACCCGAATCTACGTGAAACTCGAAATCCCGGGCGGGCAGGACATTGATCCGGAGCCCGGTCACTCCAACCTGTTCATGCACATCCCGCCGGAAATCGTCAGTGGCGGCGTCGACCAAGACAACGCCGAGGCTGGCGTGCCGATTGTCATTCGTGCTCAGTCCGGTAGCGGTGTGCCTTATCCAGATGCCGCCGTGGGCGATGTGATAACGCTGAGCTGGGGCGGGATTTTACGAACCTCCCCACCGGTGACCGCCGAGCAGATCAGCGATGCGGCCAATCACCCGATCATCATTCGGGTGGATAAAGCCACCATCGAAGAGGCTGGCGATACCGACTACGCCGGTCTGGCGGTGACCTTTCTGGTGACGGATATCGTCGGCAACCAAACGGAAGACTGGTGCACCGAGACCCGCATCACGGTCTCGATCAGCACCGTACGGCTGCCCGCCCCCATCGCCAAAGACGCCTTCAATAACAAAATCGACCTTGATCAGTTAGGCACCAAAGACCTGACGATTCAGGTCTGGGCCAGAGAGCCAGAATTCAAACGGGGTGACATCATCCTGGTGAAAATGCGCGGCACCAGCCTCGATGGAGAATCGATTGAGGCCGATGCCCCGTCCCAGACCATCGACAACTTGCCTCACACCTATGAAGTGAAGGTGAACAACGACGATGCACGCCAACTGGTACAAACCCAAGTAATTTTTTCCTACGCTTTGGAGCGCAGTGGCAGCACCGAACCACTGCGTTCGAAAAACCAGTTCGTGCAGATCGACGGCGAAGTCGAACGCCTTGCTGCACCGATTGCCGAGGACGCTCATCAGGGTGCGATTGATCCGGATCTCCCCGCTGCGCGTATCCGAATTCCTTATAACCCGCTGATTCAGGTCGGCATGGCAATCGAACTCAGTTGGGTCGGCACCCGGCCGGACGGCAGCACCTACGACCCCAAACTGGAGTGGTACTTCCCAAGTAAAAGTGAAGCAGACAACCCGCAAGGCTTCACGATCAGCGTCGAGGGCACTCACCTCAAAACCCTTGAAGGCGGCAAACTCGAACTCTCATATGCCCTGCTGAGCGAAAAAGACAACGACGACATCCTGCGCCGCGAGTCGCACAAAGCGGCGCAATTGAACGTCGGTGAACCGCTACTCGAACTGGTCGCACCGCTAGTGCTTGGGGAGAAAGACGGCGCATTGGAGCCTGACGATCTGCCCAACGGCATCAGCCAATTGACCGCGCCGAAATCGGCCGTCAATCCGACCAAACCCAAGGATGTGGTCACTTACACTTGGGTCGGCGAGGTGAGCGGCAAGACAGAAAACGAGATCACGCTCAATTCACTATCCGCCGGCAAGGATGTGAACTTCCCTCTTGACGCCGCGTTCGTCGCCACAGACATCGAGCCCAATCGGGGCAAGAAGATAGCGGCCAGTTACCGGGTTTGGAGTGAACAGACGGGTACCACCAGCTATTCAAATCTGCTGGTTTTTTCAGTCGGAGCAGTATCGGGAAAACTAACGTTTACGAATGCCCCTTTCACGGTCGCCCCCGGCGGTCGAGTTAAGAACATTGAGCTGCTACTCATTAACGCTGATGGAGCAGTCATACCAGGCGGCAAGCTCAGCCTTACTCTCCCAAATGGATTTAAGTTTGCGGACGGTGGTGGCGGAACGCGGGAATTCATTACAGATGTTGATGGCACTCTTTCTGTCAGCGGCGTGATTAGCGATTCTATACCTGGGCCTTATACAATGACCGCAGCAAGCGGATCTGAAATCGTTCCTGCTCTAGTGACAATTACCAAGCTAGCCTCGGCCGGTACTGTCTCGGTAGGCAACACTCCATATTGGTCTGCAGTAAGTCGCGATGGAACCTTTTTATATGTATGCAACTGGGGAGACAATACCGTTTCAGCAATCAATACAGAAACGCATACTTTAATTACCCGGATTACCGTCGAGAAGAACCCTTGGGGCGTAACATTCAGCCCTGACGGCACTTATGCGTATGTAGGCAACCAAAATAGCAACTCACTTTCGATCATACAAACCGCAACGCACGCTCGGACAAAAAACATAAAAATTGACCAAACACCAACAATGATAGCTGTTAGCCCAAATGGGAAATGGATCTATATCTGCAACTATACGAGCAATACAATTCTTATCCTCGATGGAAAAACGCACGCCGAGTATAAAAGAATCTCAATTCCAGACTCTCCATGGGGAGTGATTTTTAGTCAAGACAGCTCCCGTGCTTACGTTAGCAGGCATACCCATCAATCGATTGCTGTTATTGAAACCACCGAGCACACCGTGATTAATAATATCTTGGCAGGAGCGCAACCTGACGGAATAGCTATCGCTCCAAACGGCACATTTATATATGTAGCGCACCGCGGCGAAAACAAAATTTCAGTAATCGACGTAAAAACAGAACAAAAAACAGCGGACATACCAGTAGGTTTATATCCTTGGGGAGTTGTTTTCAGTGGCGATGGACGCAAAGCATACGTCACGCACTATCAAAAAAACTCAATTTCTGTAATTGATACCACAGCGCATAAGAAATTGGCTGAGATCCCCGCAGGAGGAATACAGACCGGGATCGCAATTAGTCCCGACGGCACACGCCTATATATATCGAACACAGCTAACAACCAAATAACAATAATTGAAATATAATTTAACGTCGCCGACCAAGATTCATCCACCAAGCAAAAGGGGGCCGATGAATTTAAAGATATAAATCTGCCCCCTGTCATTTTTTGGCTACTGACTAGCCACCGATTAGACTTAATCCACCGGAACCAAATTATCCAACACCTGATTAACAGCCAGCTCCCCCAGCATCACCACTTGCGCAATCCCTAACAACGTCCTGCGATGAGTGCCTTCAAGCATCCCCGCCAAGTCGTTGATCATTACGCAAGCCGAACCGAGGCTTTCGCTGGCGTCGGCCAATAGAGGTTCGTTCGCACTGGCCGGGTTAACCATGAACAAACGGTTGGACACGTACGGCGCGGCCATGATTTCGGCAGTGGGTGGGCCTAAATAATGGTCGAGGGCGCGCTCGGCGGCTTCGTGGAATTTCTTTGATTGCGAGGATTCGTACGGCGATGCCGGATCGGTGGCCGGCGGGTTTGGCGTTACCTTGAACATAAATGCTTACCTCGTAATAAGGCTGCATCCATTCCACCGCTAAGCAAAAGGGAGGCAGCTGTGCGCAAGTTAGCGGTCCGGTAAGCATTCACAACCCGGCGCATCCGAAGATGCCATGCGCACAGCCACCATCGAGCGCAGGCGAAAGCCTGACTTGATAGGACTTGTACAACCGTGGATGCATACCGAGCCGCTAAGCCCGATCACTGGAAATCAGTGACCCGATCAACGTTACCGACCCGCCCCAAGACGCACAAGCCGGCGGATTCTGTCTTAGGCGTAGGCAACGACGCAACGATTTGTGGGCAATCGTACGTAACTTCAGGTGTCTATAAACACGAATTACCGAGTTGTGTTTATTGGCTGACAACAGGAGGCGAAATGTCCGACAGATTGTGGCGCGAGCACCGTGCAAGAGGCAGGCTTTTGTGTTGGTCATACCGACCTCTTCGCGAGCAAGCCCGCTCCCACAGTTGGAATGCGATCCACTGAGGGAGCGGGTTTGCTCGCGAAGGCGTCGGATCGGCGAGCGAAATACTTTCAATCCCCACCATTTCATCTAGCGTGAGAAAGGCCCCACTACTCCCTTGGAGCCTACCCATGCCATTAGTCCGCGTCGAAATCAAACAACACCCCGATCCGACCTTTGCCAAACGCATCGGCGAGCAGATTTACAGCGCCATGCGCAGCGCCATCAACGTCCCGGATCATGACAACTTCCAGATCCTCAACGAGCACGACGCCAATCACTTTATCTTTGACTCCGAGTACCTCGGCATCCAGCGCTCCGACCAATTGGTGATCATCCAGATCACGCTCAACGAAGGCCGAACGCTGGAGCAGAAAAAAGCGTTGTACCAAACCATCGCGCAGAACCTCAACACGCACCTGTCGATTCGCCTCGAAGACGTGTTCATCAATCTGGTGGAAGTGAAAAAAGAGAACTGGTCGTTCGGCAACGGCATCGCTCAATACGCCAATTGACAGGCGCGCAACCCGCACAGCATGATCAGTCCCATGAACCTTTGCGCGCTGCACCTCACCCGTACCACCACGACCGCCATCGGCGGGTCGTGGTGTTTGCGCCTGAGGTAACCCCAGCGCAGCAAACCCAAGGCCCCGCCAGCAATGGACGGGGCCTTGTTGTTTCTCCCGTCCGTGCGGCATTTGCAGCACTCAAGGAGAGACATCATGTCTGCAGCACTGTTGATCATCGATATGCAGGTCGGTCTGTTTCATGGCCCGGAACAACCTCATCACGGCGAGCAAATTCTCGCCAACATCCAGCACCTGATCGCCAAGGCGAGACAACAGCAGGTGCCGATCTTTGCGGTACGCCACACCGGCCCCCAAGGTTCGCCGATTGCCGCTGGCAGTCAGTTCTGGCAATTGCTGCCCGAGCTTGAGCTCAACGCTGAAACCGCAACCCTCTTTAACAAGTCCAGACCCAACGCCTTCCACGACACTGACTTGGCGCAGCAACTGCAATCCAGAAAAATCGAGAATCTCTACCTCGTCGGCATGAAGACTCAATTCTGCATCGACAGCACTTGCCGCGCCGCTGCCGACCTGGGCTTCAAACCCGTGTTGATCGCCGACGCCCACACCTGCATGAACACTCCCGCCCTATCAGCGCAGGCGATCATCGATCACCACAACGCCACCCTTGGCGGCGCCTTCGCCCGGCTGATCAACAGCGCCGACGTAACCTTCTGACGAAGCGTTCAGGCGAGCCCTGCATCAGCTCCTACACTGGCTGATGCGGGGCAACGTTCAACCATTGCCAAACCGCTCTGGAATCAGCACTCTGAAGCATAATTTGATGCCCTCGACGCCGACGATCACAGGAGCCGCGCAATGCCCGCAACCGTTCTGGTACTGGTTGAAACCATCAACGACTATTTGCCGATTCTGGAAAATCAGGGTTTTCATCTGATCCTCGCGCCGACGCCCGCCGAACGCGCGCAGGCTATTGCCACTCACGGCAGTCGCATCGATGCGGTGCTGACCCGTGGCCCGCTGGGTCTGACGGCTGACGAGATTGCCGCCCTGCCCGCACTGAAAATCATCACCGTGATCGGGGCCGGTTATGAGCAAGTTGATCTGCAAGCCGCCAGTGATCGCGGGATTACCGTGACCAATGGCGCCGGGGTTAACGCCTCGTCCGTGGCCGACCATGCGATGGCGATGCTGCTGGCATTGGTGCGTGATATTCCGCGTTGCGACGCGGCGGTACGTCGTGGTGAATGGCCGAAGATCATGCGCCCGTCGCTGGCCGGTAAACGCTTGGGGATTCTCGGGCTCGGTGCCGTGGGCCTGGCGATTGCCAAGCGCGCGCACCTCGGTTTCGACATGGAAATCAGCTACCACAGCCGTCAGGTGCGCAGCGAGGTGCCTTACGCGTTTTGCTCGACGCCGACCGAACTGGCGCGCGCTTCGGACTTTCTGATCATCGCGACGCCGGGCGGTATCGGCACGCAGCATATGGTGACGCGTGCCGTGCTTGATGCACTGGGGCCGAAAGGTTTTATCGTCAACATTGCGCGGGCCAGTGTGATTGCCACAGCAGACCTGATCACGGCCCTTGAACAACGAAAAATTGCCGGTGCGGCACTGGATGTGTTCGATCACGAACCGCAGGTGCCGGATGCGCTGAAATCCCTCAGCAACGTATTGCTCACGCCTCACGTTGCCGGCCTGTCGCCAGAGGCCACCCAAGGCACGGTCGAACTGGTGGGCAAAAACCTCGTCGCGTTTTTCTCCGGGCAACCGGTGCTCACCCCGATCGCCCTCCCGCCAAAACTCAGCAACCAGCGCGTGCACTGATCTGACTGACCTGAATGACCTGTAGGAGCTGCCGAAGGCTGCGATCTTTTGATCTTGCTTTTATAAGATCAAAAGATCGCAGCCTTCGGCAGCTCCTACACGGTGGGCTCTTGTGCCTATTCGGAACGCTGATTATCCGGCAACACGGTGGTGTCTTGTGCTTATTCGGAACGCTGATTATCCGGCAACACGCTAACCTATAAGACCGCACCGCGCTTGTGAGCAATCGGGCGCGCCATTAGATTAGCCAATGATGTCTGGCCTCCAAAATAAGCAGAAGGGATAAGCATGGCGCTTACTGACCAGTCCACCCGTATCCGCTCTGGCGAAGAACTTGATGCCAGCCTGATCGATCCGTACCTCAAGGCGCATATTCCGGGCCTGAGCGGCACGCCTGCGATCAGCCAGTTTCCCGGCGGCGCGTCGAACCTGACCTACTTGCTGGAATACCCGGAACAGGAATTCGTCCTGCGCCGCCCGCCATTCGGCCACAAGGCCAAATCCGCCCACGACATGGGCCGCGAATTTCGCATCCTCAATCAATTGCGTGACGGTTTTCCGTATTGCCCGAAAGCCTACGTTCACTGCACCGACGAGTCGGTGATCGGCGCCGAGTTCTATGTGATGGAACGGGTCAACGGCATCATCCTGCGCTCGGAACTGCCGCCGGAACTGGGCCTCGATTCGGCAAAAACCGAAGCGCTGTGCAAGAGCTTTATCGACCGTTTCGTCGAGTTGCACCGTGTTGACTACAACGCCTGCGGCCTCGGCGATCTGGGCAAACCGGAAGGCTACGTCGCCCGCCAGATCAAAGGCTGGAGCGAGCGCTACGAAAAAGCCCTGACCCCGGACGCACCGCTCTGGGAGGCGGTGAAAGCCTGGCTCAACGACAAGATGCCGGCCGACCATCCGACGTCGAGCATCGTCCATAACGACTATCGCTTCGACAACGTCATCCTCGACCCGAACAACCCGATGCAGATCCTCGGCGTGCTCGATTGGGAACTGACCACCCTCGGCGATCCGCTGATGGATCTGGGCAACACCCTCGCCTATTGGATTCAGGCCGACGACCCGGCGCCGGTGCAACTGATGCGCCGCCAGCCGAGCCACGCACCGGGCATGTTGACCCGCCGTGAGTTCGTCGATTACTACGCCGAACGCTCGGGCATCCAGATCGACAATTTCGACTTCTACTACACCTACGGCCTGTTCCGCCTGGCCGGCATCGTGCAGCAGATCTACTACCGCTTCTACCACGGCCAGACCCAGGACAAACGCTTCGCGCAGTTCATTCACATGAACAAACTGCTGGAGCAGATGAGCCTGCAAGTCATCGCGAAATCGAGCCTCTGACGGCCCACACCAAGGAACCCCTATGTCCAAGACTCAGTTGTTCGACCTCGACGGCAAAATCGCCTTCGTCTCCGGCGCCAGCCGTGGCATCGGCGAAGCCATCGCCAAACTGTTGGCCCAGCAAGGCGCCCACGTCATCGTCTCGAGCCGCAAACTCGACGGCTGCCAGCACGTCGCCGACGCGATCATCGCGGCCGGCGGCAAAGCCACTGCAGTGGCCTGCCACATCGGTGAAATGGAGCAGATTGCCCAAGTGTTCGCCGGCATCAAAGAACAGTTCGGTCGCCTCGATATTCTGGTCAACAACGCCGCGACCAATCCGCAATTCTGCAACGTGCTCGACACCGATCTCGGCGCGTTCCAGAAGACCGTCGACGTGAACATTCGTGGCTACTTCTTCATGTCCGTTGAAGCCGGCAAACTGATGCGCGAAAACGGTGGCGGCAGCATCATCAACGTTGCATCGATCAACGGTATTTCGCCGGGGATCTTCCAGGGCATCTACTCGGTGACCAAGGCTGCGGTGATCAACATGACCAAGGTCTTCGCCAAGGAATGCGCGCAGTTCGGCATCCGCTGCAACGCCCTGCTGCCGGGCCTGACCGACACCAAATTCGCCTCGGCGCTGGTGAAGAACGACGCGATTCTCAAACAAGCGCTGACGCAGATTCCGCTCAAGCGCGTGGCCGATCCGAGCGAAATGGCCGGTGCGGTGCTGTACCTCGCCAGTGATGCATCGAGCTACACCACCGGCGTAGCGCTGAATGTCGACGGTGGTTTCCTCTCCTGATCCCGCTCAAACCCTGAACGGATCCTGCCCCTGTAGGAGCTGCCGCAGGCTGCGATCTTTTGAATTTTGTGAATCAAGATCAAAAGATCGCAGCCTTCGGCAGCTCCTACAGTTTTTTTTCAAGCAATGGATCTATTGCGTGACGCAACGAGTGGTGGTGATGTGGCGAGTCACCTGCTCGTCGATGTACATGTCACCGACCACCTCGGTGCTTTCCTGAATCTGACAAGTGCGTTCCGGCGGCGGAGGCGGCGCCACGGGCGGAGGCGGCGGAGGACTGGCACAACCGGCCAACACACCAAAAATAACCAACGACAACACGCGTTTCCCAAGACTGTTCATAGGACGACCCGCGAAAAATGAGCGACAAACTCCCGCGACCCAACCGACCACGAGAGACCTGACCACTCATTCTTTATAGCCGAGGTGAGTGCAAGCGCCAGTGAAATGGCTGGATTGGGGGAATGGGGCTGTCGATTTTGAGGTGGGGATCGCGATTGGATTGCCTGTGCGAGCGCGGTCGCGAGCAGGCCTAGCTTCTACAACAGCAAGATCAAAAGATCGCAGCCTTCGGCAGCTCCTACACAGAATGAGCGCAAGGTTGGCTGCCGCGTATATTCTGAAAGCCCCTCACTGTAGAGACCGGTACATCCTTTACAAATTAGACCGGGGACATCGTTTACACCTTTACAGGCTTGAAACGCGTTTGGCGCCCCTTTCAAGCCTGCCTAAACAGTGGCTGCAAAGGTA
>Ga0160445_100756_pt1 | contig 12285 bp, 10 predicted proteins | sample HID1972M_E1MG_FD_108215 | JGI IMG/M metagenome (GOLD analysis project Ga0160445, IMG submission 108215) | Enriched pill bug-associated microbial communities from UW Madison campus, WI, USA - HID1972M_E1 MG | ecosystem: Host-associated > Arthropoda: Insects > Digestive system > Unclassified ... | reverse complement strand
GGAATACATGGATGGCTTTATGGCCAATGAATTCCAAAAAGTACTTCTCTTTGTAAGTGGTGTAAAAGACATTGATTTTAAAAGTGTACAGGGTTTCACCTTAATGAAATTGTCATTCTATCCGGGAACAGATATGGCCCAATCAGCGGGTGAAGTGTCCACAATGGTATCGCGTGCCATGGGCTTCCTGCCGGAAGGAGCAACTCCGCCAATGGTGGTAAGGTTTGATGGAAGTTCGTTGCCGATCGGCCAGTTGGTCTTTGAAAGCCCCCAACGAACATTGAACGAACTTCAGAATCTGGTCATTACCAGGGTTCGGCCGATGTTTGTTAACATTCCAGGAGTGACGGCTCCAGCACCCTTCGGAGGAAACGCCCGCTCTATCGTTGTAAAAGTCAATCCTGCACTGATGCAATCTTATGGAATATCTGCCGAAGAAGTTACGTTAGCCATTACTCAAAATAGCATCCCCTCTCCCGCTGGAAATATCCGGATAGGAGATCAGAATTTAATGAGCCCCGTAAACTCAATAGCGAACGGCCCTGAAGATTTTTTAAATACTACAGTCCGGACAATTAACGGACAGTCTATTTTTATTAAGGATATAGCTACCGTAGAAGATGCGGCTGATATTACCACCGGTTACGCTATTGTGAATGGCCAGCGATCAATTTATTTACCGGTTATTAAAAAAGCCGATGCTTCAACGCTCGATGTAGTAGATAACCTGAAGTTGTCTTTACCGATGTTAAAAAATGCTTTGCCAGAAGATGTGAAGGTTAGTTATGAATTCGACCAATCAGGCCATATCAAAAACTCGTTATCCAATTTAATTTTTGAAGGGATTTTGGGTGCCCTGCTTACCGGGTTAATGGTATTTTTATTTTTAAAAGACCCCAGGGGAGCATTGATTGTTGTTTTAACAATTCCAATTTCTTTGTTGACTGCTGTTATTGCACTTTACCTAATGGGGCAAACAATTAATATAATGACTTTAAGTGGCTTAGCACTATCTATCGGAATTTTGGTGGATGAGGCAACCGTTACCATAGAGAACATCCATCAACATTTTGAAATGAAAAAGAAGAAGGCTCGCGCTATATTAGATGCCGTTCTTGAGATTTCCATACCTAAGTTATTGATCCTTCTTTCAATTCTTGCGGTCCTAATCCCTTCATTTCTGATGACCGGTATACCGAAAGATATGTTTATGCCTTTATCTATTGCAGTCGGTTTTGCAATGATTGCATCCTTCATTTTTTCACAAACTTTCGTTCCAATTATGGCTAACTGGATCATGAAGAAGAAACCTCACCAAAGAAGAATAGCTGGAAGAAAACAAACCGGTTTTAACAGATTTAAAATACATTATACACATTTTATCGGTAGAATTCAGCGCAGAACACCTTTGGTAATATCTATTTATGTTTTGGTTGCCACTTCTTTAATAATAATAACCGGACTATCTATCGGTACTGATATTTTGCCATCATCAAACGGTGGCGATCTACAATTACGCATTGTTGCCCCCGAAGGGACACGTTTAGAGAAAACAGAAAAATATGTTCATCAAGTAACAGAGATCATAAAAAGCCAAATACCTGAAAGCGCATTAAAGATTTCTTCTGCATATGTAGGTGTGCAGCCTTCATCTTCGCCGATCAATCCCATATTTGCTTTTACAAGCGCTTCTCATGAAGCCATTTTGCAAGTGTCTATTGATAAGGATCTTTATACAGAGAAAATTGAAAATTTAAAGGAGTCAATAAGAACAAGTATTAAGGAGCGCCTTCCAGAAGTCAAAATTAATTTTGAACCCATGGAATTGGTTGAAAAGATAATGAGCCAAGGTGCGATGACACCGGTCGAAATTAAAGTCGCTTCCCGTCAGATTAAAAGCGCAGGGCAATTTGCCGGAAAAATTGAAACCGAATTAAAAAAGGTATCCTATCTGAGAGACGTCCGGATTGCTGAACCCCTCGCTTATCCAAGTCTGCAAATTAATGTGAACCGGGAATTGATAGCACAATTTGGGTTAACTATGAAAGATGTCACTAAGGTTTTAAATATGGCTAGCTCTTCATCTCGGTTTACTGATAAAAACATGTGGATAGATCCCATGTCGGGTCTTGTATTTCAAGTTCAAATACAATTTCCTGAATCGGAAATGCAGTCTATTGAAACGTTACTAGCCTTACCATTAAAAAGCGGATCGGTAAGACCTGTTCTTGCTGACGTGGCTACAATTAACCGGACAGAAATTCCTGCACAAGTGAACCGGCAAGGCCCAAACCGGTACGTTACTGTATTGGCAAACATTCACGGTAAAGATCTCGGGTCAGCAGCCAGGGCAGTGGACCAGGCCATTTATGATGCAGGAGAAATACCTAAAGGAACCATACTGAAAATCGAAGGAACATTATCGCTTTTAAAAGAAACCATGAATAGTTTACAAAGTGGTCTTTTGATCGCCATTGTAGTAATCTTTCTGATGATGGCTGCTTATTATCAATCCTTTGCTATCTCAGGATTGTTGCTTTCTGTTGTTCCTGCGGTAGCAGGCGGGAGCTTACTTTTTCTGGTGACGTTTGGCAGCACTTTAAACTTGCAGTCATATATGGGAATTATTATGTCTATCGGCGTCTCTGTTTCAAACGCTGTTCTGATGGTTAACCAAGCGGAATTTTATAGAAAGGAGTTCCATTTTACCTCCAGACAAGCAGCCAAATGGGCTGCATCTTCCAGATTAAGGCCAATTTTAATGACGACCATAGCAATGATAGCAGGAATGATCCCTATTGCTTCCGGTTTGGGAGAGGGCGGAGACCAAATAGCGCCTTTAGGACAGGCAGTTATAGGAGGCTTGATTTTTTCATCTGCTACCACATTGCTAGTATTACCGAATTTATTTAGTTGGGTAAGAAAAAACGCAAAACGTTCAAACCCCTCTTTAGATCCTGATGACCCAACAAGCAAGTATGCTATCTCTGAAACTTCTATTTAATTATCTACTGAATTAATAACAATAAATCATGTATAAAATATCTAAATCCCCAATTTTCATCTTAGTACCAACCCTTTTATTAATAACTGCTTGCTCAAAAAACACAAAACAAGAAACTCAAGAGAGGAGTGCAATACCAACCTTGGAGATTGTTTCCCCGATTGTAGATCAGCCGTTTTATACAATTAACTTGCCCGGTGAACTTAAGCCCTATGAAGAAGTAGAGATTCATGCGAAAATTAAAGGCTTTGTTAAGAAGATATATGTAGATCGGGGCAGCTTCGTTAAAAAAGGACAGCTATTGGCTGTCTTGGAAGCACCAGAAATAACTCAGCAATACCTTTCTGCAAAATCAAACGAAAATAAATATACTCAGGAATACCTTTTTGCACAACAAGCTTATGAACGGTTAAAAAATGCTGCTCTAACCGGAGGTGCTGTTGCTGATATTGAGCTTGACAGAGCTTTAAGTACGTTGAATGGTGCAAAAGCTGCTTTAGAGGCATCAAATGCGCAATCTGGCATTCCAGCACAACTAAATTCTTATTTAAGGATTCTTGCACCCTTTGATGGAATGATTGTTGAAAGGAGAATCTCAGAAGGAGCGCTCGTTGGAGACAATACAAAAGAACTTTTTAATTTGGCCCAGACTAAAAAACTAAGATTGACAATAGCGATACCGGAGAAGTATTCGCAGTCTGTTCGTAAAGGAATGAAAGTTAATTTCACAGTCAATAGCATTCCCGATAAATCATTCGAAGCAGACCTATCCAGATCCGCAAGTGTCATTCAGAAAGATGGCAGAGCCCTTTTTACAGAATTTGATGTCATTAATAATAATGGGGAGTTGAATGGTGGAGAATATGCTCAAGTACAATTAGAGTTACAAAGACCAAATAAAACAACATGGGTTCCAACAAGCAGCGTTGTTCGATCTCAATCTGGAACCTTTATTTTAAAGGTGGGAGATCAACAAAAAATTAAAAAGATATCCATAAAAGAAGGTGGAAGAATAGATACTTTACAAGAAGTATTTGGAATGATTAATGAAGCAGATCATATAATAAAAAATGGTTCAGAAGAACTTCATGAAGGTATGGCGATCAATATCAAATAAATATTCATCAGCCATCTAAACCTTTTTCTTCAATTAAGTAGATTATTTTTAAATTGACAAGGTAATTTGAAATAGTAACGATTTCCTATGGTATTTGATTTTCGCTTAAAAGTATTTTATACAGTTGCTCGCAAGCTCAGTTTCACAAAAGCTGCTTCTGAACTTTTTATAACCCAACCTGCGGTTACCAAACATATCCGTGAAATGGAGCAACAGCTAGGGATAGCTTTATTTAAACGAAATGGGAATAGCATTTCAATAACACCGAGTGGAGAAATCTTATTAAAATATACGGATAAAATTTTTGAAACGTATATGCTACTTGAAAACGAATTGGCTCAATTAAACAAAATTGAAGAAGGTTCTATTCGAGTCGGTGCCAGTACGACTCTTGCACAAACCTTGTTTCCTAAACTATTAGCCCAATTTAAAAAGACATATCCTGCTGTTAATGTTTCATTTGTAAGAGGCAACACTGATTTTATATCACAACAAGTCATTGACGAAAAAATAGATATCGCAATTGTTGAAGGAAATTCTCACTATCCTCAAATCAGTTATGAAAATTTCCTAAAAGATGAGATCGTATTGGTTTCCAAAACAAATAGCAAACTTTCCAGATTATTAGAAATTACTCCAAAGCAGCTATTGAACATTCCACTGGTCTTGCGTGAGTACGGATCAGGAACGTTGGATGTTATTTTTAAAGCGTTAACAGAAGGCGGTATAAATACGAAAGATCTTTTAGTTGATATTCAGATGGAAAGCAATGTAAGTATAAAACAGTATCTGCAATACTCCGACCATGCAGCTTTTTTATCCATTCAATCAATTCTAAATGAGCTTAACCGAAATGAACTGAGCATCATCGACATAAAGGGCCTAGCGATCTTTCGTACTTTTCAATTCATCCAGTTACATGGAAAAAACTCCAAGCTGATGGATTTATTTAAACGTTTTTGCAAAAACAATAGCGATTTATAAAAAACTGCACGATAACCTTTATTCAACTACTCCCCTTTCCCTAAGAAATACTTTTCCAGGTCCAAAGGTGCAATATATTGCCCATCTTTATAAACACGCATATTTCCACCAGATATTTCGTCAATTAGCATCACCTCGCGTGTTTCCTTATCTTTACCAAACTCTAACTTAATATCATAAAGATCTAAGCCTTTTTCAGCCAAGTCAGATTTAATTAAATCACAAATCTTTTTAGCTAAGCTCTTAACTTCTTGATAAGCATCTTTAGGAAGTATACCAAGCATCGCTAAAGTATCTTCAGATATGGTTGGGTCTCCACGTTCATCATCTTTTATCGTAACTTCAATAAGCGCATCCAACTTTTGAGCTTCTTCACAATAGGCTGCATATCTTCTATAAAAACTTCCAACGGCTCTATATCTACAAATTACTTCCAAGCCTTTACCAAACAAATCTGCTGCCTTCACAGTCATGTTCACTTCGTCGAGATTGGCAGATACATAGTGTGTATGGATACCATGATCTTTTAAAAGTTCAAAGAAGTGCTTAGTCATTTTCAATCCTGATTTACCCGCTCCTTCTATCGTTAAACCAACGGTATTAGCTCCAGGATCAAATACCCCATCTTCACCGGTAACATCGTCCTTAAACTTCAATAATACTTCATTATTGTCCAAACTGTAAACGTCCTTGGTCTTGCCTGTATAAATTAACTTCATAAAAAATAATATGTAAACCTGTAAGCATCAAAATTACTATAAAAATTTATTTATTTGGAAAACGTGGCAGTAATTACATTCTTTTTTTCAAAATATATTTATCAGCAAGTGGCCCGGTAATCTCATTATTTTGCATGTCTAAATGTTTCAGATAGTTTTCTCCTATGAAATATTTATTTGAAGCATCAGTAATCCCTTCCAAGGTCAATATGTTTCCACTACTAATAGTAAAATCGCCTTCCTCTTCAAAACTTTGGCCTTCCTTACCTAAATAAGTAGTTTTAATCACATAGGTACTATCACGATGAAGGTTAATTTCTGTTTCAATTCCTTCGCAGCTAGCACACGGCAGTATCCCATGATAAGTTCCAATATAGTCTAATGAATTTTCCGCATTATGCCCATCAGCAAGGATATTTTCATCTTTAGGCATATCCATACTTTCATGCAAACTATCTTCTTTTGTTGTTCCAGCAGTTTTACTGAATTGATTACAGGCGACTAGGCAAATTGCACCTGTTATGAGCATAAAATATAACTTTTTCATTTTTATTTGCTTTTTTAATGTAAACAAGGCAAATGAAAAATTGTGTCAAGGAGAATCAATATGGCTATCATCTATCAACAGTAATCATCCCAACCTCAATGTTAGATATCTGGCTTTAATGCCTACACGATTAAAAAACCGACACAATATTCAAAGAATTAAAACTATAAAAATAATTAATAGTTATAGTTAATAATATCCAGGGTGATATGCCCTGACTAAATGTACTTATCATGAACAAAGTAATTCTATTTGTTAAAAGACCCATTGGAAAACCAACTTTAAACACTTTTAAATTTGTTGAAGAAGAAAAACCTTCACTCAAGGATAGCGAAGTTTTATTAAAAACAAAATATGTATCCGTAGACCCTTATTTGCGTGGTAGAATGAGCGATGCAAAATCATATGTTTCTTCCTTTCAATTAAACGAACCTCTTCAATCTGGAATAATTGCTGAAGTTGTAGAATCTAAAAATGCAAATTTCAAAGTTGGTGACTTTGTTTCTGGAAATTTAGACTGGAAAGAATTCCAATCATCTACAGGAGAAAACTTAACAAAAGTAGATGAAAAGGCAGCTAGTTTGTCATCCTATTTAGGGATTTTAGGAATGACCGGTTTAACGGCTTATTTAGGCTTAACTCAAATTGGAAAGCCTAAAGAAGGAGAAACATTAGTTGTTTCAGGAGCTGCAGGTGCGGTAGGCAGCGTAGTTGGACAAATAGGTAAACTTTTAGGGTGCCATGTAATTGGCTTAGCGGGTACAGATGAGAAAGTAGCACTTTTAAAATCAAAATTCAATTTTGATGAAGCGATCAATTACAAAACTACGACCGACTTGAAAAAAGCGATTAAAGATGCTGCTCAACACGGTGTGGACATTTATTTTGATAATGTTGGAGGTGAAATTTCTGATGCAGTATTAGCTAACATCAATAAATTTGGTCGTGTGCCCGTATGTGGTGCCATTTCACTTTACAATGACACCGAAGTATCAACTGGACCACGAATTCAACCCATTTTAGTTAAAAACAGTGTGTTGATGCAAGGTTTTATTGTATCAAACTATGCCGCTAAGTTTTTTGAAGCTAGCCAACAATTAACCAAATGGTTACAAGAAGATAAGCTGACTTATTCTGAAACCGTTGTTGAAGGTTTTGATAATATACCTCAAGCCTTTATCGATTTATTTGAAGGGAAAAACAAAGGTAAAATGGTGGTTAAAATATAAATAAACTAAAGAAATTAAAATTCTTTAGTTTTTGGTAAGACCGATAAGATTAGTGCTAATAGAGCGATCAAATCGAAAGCTGCGCTAGCAGCATGAGAATATTCCCATTGATTACGAAGCTCAATCCAATTTGTAGGTAGTATTGTCCAATTATTAGTTTGTTGGTTGACCGGATAAGTAAAAATCCAGAAAATAATTTGTGTTCCAACGATACATAACAAAGCTATGAAGGTAAAAGTAAATGCCTTTTTTTGCTTTCTAACCAAAAATGTCAAAATAAGTGTAGAAAGCAAAGCTCCAAATACAACAATTCCTAATAGTGACCAGCCGCTATAGATTTGCTGAACCGTCAGGTATTCATCACCAGGCAAATTAATTTTATTTGGCAATTCGAATAAATGAGCCAAGCCTGCACTCAATGCAAGCGCGGTAAATAACAAGCTACTGAAACGCATTATATTTAATCGCATAACTTTTTGTTCTTTTATCATTGATAATAGGAAACAGGATCAAATTGTTTGGCTAATCCTTTGTAAGTTTCATTTCATTATTTAAAACAAACGTTCAAAGCTTCTTTCATAACGATCTTTTGAGAGAGAATCAGTTTGCATTGCTCAGCCAATACGCATAATCTATGGACAAGAAATGCTAATCTTCTCCTAGTCTTAGACTACACTGAAATTACATAATCCGGGACTCCTCTGGGTGTTCTCCCGGTGTAAGCCGGGAATATTTGTGTAAAAGTTCCTACTTATACTAAGAGAACACGCTATAAAATCCAAGAATAGTTAGAGTGAGTATAGTCTGAAGCCAGAACAAGCATTATCTAAGTTACCCACTTTTTCAGGATCAGTTTATCATCTTGGCAGACATTGATTATCGAAAGATAAAATAATCAATAAAATATTTTAAATTAGTGTTGTAAGAACTATTGGATCTACCTTTTAACTGCCAACTAAATGAATATTGAAGAATTACGAAGCTATTGCTTATCTAAAAAAGGTGCGACAGAAAGTTTTCCGTTTGGCTTGGAAACATTAGTCTTCAAAGTAGGTGATAAAATATTTTTATTGACTGGATTGGATGCACATCCATTGACTTTCAATGTAAAATGCGATCCAGAAGAGGCTATTGATCTGCGTGGAAAATATCCAAACTGCATCTTTCCTGGATTCCATATGAGTAAAAAACATTGGAATACTATCGTTCTTAATGGTGAAATTACCTTAGACCAAGCAAAAAAAATGATCGATGATAGCTATGAACTTGTATTTAACTCTCTACCGTTAAAATTCAAGATGGATATATCAGGACATATATGAGGTTAACTGAAAATTAATTTTCCAGGCCATTTCACATCATATTGTCTACCATAATAAATATTGGGCGTTCGCTAACATCAACTTTAACCTGTCCTTCTGCAATAGATAAAGACGTTGCTTTGCCAACTATTTCGTTTGGAGCCAATTGCACGAGCCTAGCTGTTTTTGCTTTTGCCTGGAGAGGTAAAAGATAATCTTTGACCGTATAATTTTCCCGGGTAGCGGCCCAGATCACATAAGCACCTGTTGAATTGCTGATATCTTTAAATTTATAAATCAGTAACTTAGGGTTTGATGCGGTTTGTTCACCGATAAATCTCATGTTTTTCAATGTATTTTTTAGCGTATGGACATAATACCAAGACTTTTTGGGAGTCCAATCGCCTTTTGGACCAACTAAGCCGCTGGTAGAAAACCACGTGGAATCCTTTGGATCAACATCTCTCAGCATATACATTTGAGCACGGTCTACTCCTGCAGCTGCAAAAGCAAGATAAGCCCTTACTAACCACTGAGCCTGAACTTCAAAAATATCAAACGGCCCTATAGGTGGCGGACTTAAAGGTGATTTGGGATGCGTATCCCAACCGAATTCGGAAATCCAAACCTCCATCTCCGGCAAGTTTTTATTACGGTATTCCACAAAACTCTGCATCAGTTCTTTAAGTCCCCCTTCTTCCGGACTCAATGCAGGCCCTCCACCTTGCCATCCTTTTCCGTCTTTCCATGTATACTGATGGACATTGATAACATCGGCGGCAAATTTTTTATCTGAACGGTTTTCTTCAAACCAGGTTTTCATGTTTTGGATGTATTCGATGCTAGGAGTAGCTAATCCTCCCATAACCACTTTCATATGGGGATCTGCATTTTTAATCCCAAATGTTCCTGAACCGGACTTCATGGTATTTACATGCCCGTCATAATTGGCACTCAACATGGCAGCATATTCTTGGGGTGAAAATTGCGCTTCCCTACCCTCCCAATCTTTATCCTGTTCATTCCAGTCCTCAAGATACTTAATCAATCCCATTCCCGAGTTAAGTGCTTGTCCTGAGGCAAGTGTCAATTTCTGCTCGTCAACATGGGTAAATCCATATCGTGCTGCAAATTGAAACATATAGTGTGCTTTTTTATGGTAGGAAAACGGATCAGTTGCAGACAAACCCAACTTATCTAGGGGTTTATTCGAAGATTTAAATTTTTCACCCTTGCTCAGCCAATTAACTGAACCCTGTATGCATGGCGCAATAGTCAGGCCAGCCTCATTGATTTGATTATAAAACCTATCAAAATTCCAAGGTTCTACTTCACTCGGTGCCCACTTAATATTATTAGTTGGATAACTCTGATATTCTCCCTTACCGTTTCCTTCATCCCAACTCCAATTATGATATTCCCTTATAAATCCCACAGACTGCATTTTGTCAATAGGGTCGTCTACAAAGGCATTTACACCCATAAACTGGTCGAATGTTATCAATGCTCTTTCCTTTTGCAGCTTATTTTTACTATACAGTGTTTCTTGCTTAATGCTGGAGCTATTTAATGTGCCTGCAGTAAATAACAATAATAAAATTGCCTTCTTCATAATCTCATAGCCTATGCTACAAAAAGAATCCTTAAACTATTCGATAGAGCTCTTTTCATCCTTTAAGGCTTAATTAAAACACGCTTAAAGCGAAGAAGCCCCAGTAGAAGCAACCTCATGATCCTGATCTACCGAGCCGCCTGAAACTCCTATTGCACCAATAATTTTTCCATTATTATCTTTAAGGACGATGCCACCGGGAAATGTTATTAATCCACCGTTTGAATGTTCAATATTAAATAAAGGACCACCCGGTTGTGAAAGCTTTCCAATCTCTCCAGAATTCATATCAAAATATCGGGCTGTCTTGGCTTTTTTAATTGAAATATCAATAGAGCCCAACCATGCATTATCCATTCTGTGAAAGGAAACAAGGTTAGCTCCTTCGTCAACTATGGCAATATTCATTGCAACTCCTATTTCTTTTGCTTTTCTTTTAGCTGCTTCTGATAGATTCTCCGCTTGTTCTAATGTAATTCCCATAAAATGTGATTTTAGTTTTTTAAATATTGATTAGTTACTGGAAAAGAAACATCAGTGCATTCAAAATGTTTCATACATTTATTTTAGTATGCTTAATAAGGTTATATACTTCAGACAGGGAATTTACATCACAATATTTCCATCAGTTACTTGGATGAACATCCATACCGGCAATAGGTTTATCATTATAGATTATCAAGTATAATATCAATGACTATTAATTTATTATTCTTAAATTAATATATGAAAATAAAAATGATGCCTGACGGGTATTTTATTACATCACTAGTAATGTCTATTATTTTTCATTCTATACTCCCAATAGTAAAGATAATTCTCTACCCTTATTCCTTAATCGGTATTCTTCTAATTATTACCGGGATCTCACTAGTTTTTGTAACAAATTCCATTTTATTGAAAAAAAGAACTTCAATTAAACCCTTTGAAACGCCGAGCGTATTAATAACCTATGGACCATTCAAATTTAGTAGAAATCCTATTTACCTAGGTATGGCTATTGTTCTTTTTGGAGTAGAGACTTTGCTTGGTTCGTTATCCTCTTTTATTTTTCCAATACTATTCGTAATCATTATCAATAGATCATTTATTCCCATGGAAGAAAACAACCTTGAAAAACTATTTGGAGAAAAATATCTTGTTTATAAAACAAAGGTAAAACGTTGGATCTAATGCTATTGAATCATATTCAATTTAAATCCTGCTTCTTTCTTAATGAGAACCGAGAAAAATAAGAAACATAACAAAAAATGCACAGGCAAGACATATGCCATATGGATAACTAACTATTAAATGTTTTTTTAAATAAAACGATAATCATGGAAAATGGAAACGAACAATTGATTACAGAACTTCAAAAACTCTTGAAGGGAGGAAATGCACATGTAGGATTAAATGATGCATTGGCCGACCTTCCGGAAAATCTGCTTGGTAAAAGGCCTTACCAGCTGTCCTATAGCATTTGGCAACTTGTTGAGCATATCAGAATCGCCCAATGGGATATGTTGGAATTTTGTAAAAACTCTGATCATGAATCTCCAAAATGGCCTGATGATTACTGGCCAAAGGAACCCGAACCCAACAACAAGAAAGCCTTCGAGGAAAGTGTAAAAAAAATCAATACAGACCTGGAAGAGTTTATTGAGCTGATCCATAAAAAAGATTTATATACACCACTCCCGCATGGAAAAGGACAAACCATCTTACGTGAAGCCTTGCAAATAGCTGGCCATACGGCTTACCACACTGCTGAAATCGTTGTCATCAGACGC
>Ga0160445_100754_pt1 | contig 12299 bp, 28 predicted proteins | sample HID1972M_E1MG_FD_108215 | JGI IMG/M metagenome (GOLD analysis project Ga0160445, IMG submission 108215) | Enriched pill bug-associated microbial communities from UW Madison campus, WI, USA - HID1972M_E1 MG | ecosystem: Host-associated > Arthropoda: Insects > Digestive system > Unclassified ... | reverse complement strand
ATACCTTGGAGCAACAACAGAGGGAGATAGAGAGGCAAAGCGCACTCGTTGAAGTTTTACGACAGGACAACAACTTGCTTGAGTCTGTTATTTCTGAAAACGATAGGGAGCTATCAAGTCTACGGGGAGTACTGCAGCAGTTTGTATTGGAGTCTGTATCCCCCAAGGAAGACCAAAAACCGCCTAATCTCTTATACAAATATCGTGTCGCATTTGCGATACACGGATATGACGGAATCAGGAATGTCGTCACAAAGAGCAGCCGCGAAGTGGTCGCCGAAAACGAGGAATCAGCCGAAGAATCCGTAATCGAAGAGGAACGCAAATTGCATAAATATGAGTCGGTTGTGTCGTTAGGCGTCACTTTATTAGGGGAGGTATCTACGGATGTCCAAGATGACACAGAGAGAGTATAGAGGCAAGCACATCGAAACGGGCGAATGGGTATTCGGTAGCCTTATCAGTGACCGCTTCATTGTCGGAGATATTGTTGAGTGGACGGACGAATATTTCAATACTGAATGGTGGCTGGCTGTCGATCCCGATACAGTAGGGCAATATACCGGCGCGGTGGACTTGAAATCACAGAAGGTTTTTGTTGGTGATATTGTACCGGGTGGTGATGGCGTCAATGGGTACGTAATATACGAATCTGGATTTTGCGCCTTTTCGGTCGAATACCACAAATACAAACAACTGTTGATGGATTATCGGGCAGAAATGGGCGATGAATTTGAGGTAATCGGCAACATCCACGACCATCCTCACTTACTCAAGGGTGAGGGATAGTTGATCCATATTGCGAAGGAGACATGTGAAATGGAATACGACTACCAATTAGTTGGCGGTAAACTAAAAGTGAAATTCGTAGAGAGTGACGGTTGGAACATCAAAGCTATACGGAGTGACAATGGCGAACTAGATACGTTCCCAATTAATTATTTCCGTAATAATTTCAAGACAATTAAACAGTAGCTAGTGTCACGGTTCGACGAAATCGATCCATTTTGTGAAGGAGGTTTGTCGTGGCAAAGTATGAGTTTTGGGCAGAAGTTCCCCGCCAAGTTGTTGAAATTCCAGATGAGGAACTGTCGGGGATTTCGGAAACGGAACAGGAAAAAGTGGTCCTGAGACATCATGCGTCATGGATTGAGAGACGGTTGTACGGAGATTGGAACAAGTTAGGAGAGTGAGAGCGTGAGCGCTGAATTGATCGATAAAGTTTTGTCTGGGGAACAGGTCACAACCCACGATCAAAACACCTATGAAAAATTATGCAAGCAGCTTGACGATATTGGGGTTGATTACGTTAGCGGGGATATTGATCCGTTTTACCCTGATGAACCGTACTACGTCGAATTGAATGGCAGAATATGAGGGCGCTAAGTCTATTCAGCGGAATCGGGGGCATAGACATTGCTTGTGAATGGGCTGGCATACACACAGCTGCATTCTGCGAATGGGCAGAGTTTCCGAGGAAGGTCTTGCGAAAACATTGGCCAGATACACCGATTTACGAAGATGTAAGGACATTGACCAAAGAAAGGTTGGTGACAGATGGAGTCATTGGCCCAGGAAGAACAATTGAGCTTATTCACGGGGGATACCCTTGCCAGCCTTTTAGTCTTGCCGGGAACAGAGAAGGCGCGAATGATGACCGCCACCTCTGGCCGCAAGTTGCTCGATTATTACAAGAGATCAGACCAAATTGGTTTGTTGGTGAGAACGTTGCTGGACACATCACTCTGGGTCTCGACGAAGTGCTATCTGAATTGGACGACATCGGCTACACCTCGCAACCATTTATTATTCCAGCTGCAGCTATCGGAGCAATGCACAGACGAGACAGGGTTTTCATTGTTGCCAACTCCGACCGCAAGCGACTACAGGGGGGGGGAGAACTCCAGAAGCAGCGGAGAGATGCGGAAGAGGATCGAACAACAATTTTCGAGATTACATGCGACAAATACATGGTCAAACGTACCCGCCTCCGAATTTGGTAGAAAGGCTGATGGGATTTCCGGAAAATTGGACCGTAGTGAGAGAGTCCACGCACTTGGAAATGCAGTAATGCCAGCACAGATATACCCAATAATAGCCGCGATTAAAGAGATTCACAGAATGCACTGATGAACAGTTCGACGACAAGGTCGATCCATATTGTGAAGGAGAAAGCATTTAATGAGAATAGAAAACGATATAGCAGATGCAATAGAGTCGTTCTTGACAGTTCAATTGAGAGTTATGAAACGTAGTATTGAACAAGGTAAAAGCATACTTGTAGCAGAACATTGCGGACAAGATTGGACTAAATACGAAGGTGGGCAATATTCGGTGCTTAATAAGATTTCCACATTCGATTTGATGAAGTGCTTAGTGAATGGCTACGAAATAATTTAATGTCACAGTTCGACGATATGACGAATCAGGCCGAAGGCGACCGCTCGACAGCATAAGCTCAGGCGTAGCCGGAGGCCGTAGGAGTGGTTTAGATGACAAGGGAGCAACAGGGAAGGGATAAACGATGATCCACTGGACTGATTATATAAGATATTTCCCTACACATTTAAGAGCAAACATATGGTTCGGCCTCCGCCTGACGGCTAAGCGATTGCGGTCGATTCGATGGCGCTAACGCGCAAAACCAACACAACACAAAGGAGCAAATACGATGAGTAACGACATTGAAGTGGCTCAAGTTTATGTATTCGGAGCATCGAAGTTCGGTAAGAAAGGATGGTTCGAGGGAAACGTCGTCGCTTTCGAAGGAGACAAAATGATCAGGTTTCCCATCGACTTCCCTATCGATGAAATGAGAGATCTTGGTGTTTGCAAGACGCTCGGTAGTTGGAAGAAGATTCGCGAATGGGCAAACTCTGACGCAGGCAACGAATACGTATTAAAAAATCGTGGAAGAGATTACGGAAAGCAAGTAATCGGGATGTAATTTCCCCTCAAATAACGAAGGAGGCAGACACATGTTCAAATCCGCCAAAACTCACTGGGTATGGACAGACCTAACAGAGTCTCTGCATCCCGATCGGAGGGCCGGCAGGATGGTATATGACCATTACAAACAAACCGTTCCCCGATCATGGTACGACAAAGGCTATGTAGTGGATGCAGAGGATTACGTTAAGGCGGGGCAGCAGGAACTATTTTAAAGGAGGACGGGGACAAATGAACAAAGATAGTTTCGTTGGAAAAACAATCAAAAGCATAAGTACCAGAGCTGGTGAATGCACAATTGAATTCACTGATGGAAGTGAGATCTACGTTACGTATCAGCAATCTGGATACTATGGATCCGATTGCACGTTAGAATATGATTTCATTCCACCAAAAGAAGCGCCTTCAGATTAGCCCTTCTCATCCGGCACAAATTCCAATAAATCCCCAACGGAACATTGGAAGTAGGAGCAGAGGGCGTTGAGAGTGTCATAGTCAATGCCTCCTCCTTCACCATTGTAAATCTTAGCCAGAGTGCGGCGAGATATACCTGTCGCCTTCTCCAGTTGAGTAAAGTTTTTCACCTTATGTTTGCCCATCATTTCAGCTAATAGAGGTTTAATCATAGTCTCACCCGATCTTTATTCATTAAATCTATCATATCCATATCCTCTTATAAGTAAACGATATAAGCCAAAGTGGTAAATATACTTACCTAAACGCGAAGTATATAGTACAATAGAGTCAAGGAGGTGCTAACAATGCTAGTAGGAGTACAAGAGATAGCGAAAAGGTTAAACGTGAGCAGAGTTACGGTATTTGAATTGATTAAAGAAGGTATGCCAGCAATTCGAATTTCTGAACGCATTCTTCGCTTCGACCCTGACGAAGTAATGCACTGGATTCGAAATAAGGCTTCGTAGGGCGGTGTGTTTGTGAATTATATCCAGCAGATAAACAGTTTCGAGCAGTGGGCAGAAGTGAACATGCCTAGCACCGGACAGTACGCTTTGTATTACGCCCTACTCGCAATAAATAATCGAGCTGGGTGGAAAGAGTGGTTCAAGGTTGCAAACTCGACTATCGAAACAAGGATCGGAATGTCGGCACAGGGCATACGTAAAGCGAGGTCGTATCTTGTTGATCACAAGCTAATAGAGATCCAAATCATAGGGAGCAATAAGGCAACTCTTTATAAGATCATGCCTTTTACCCCCCAAATAGTTACCGCAACAGTTTCCGCAGAGGGATCTATACCCCAAATAGTTACCGCAACAGGAGCGGCGGAGTTTCCGCAGCAGTTTCCCGTTCTTAAAGATAAACATAAAGAAACTACTACTACGGCAGATGTGTACACAAAAGTTTTCGGAAGGCTGATGATGGATGGTCTAATGTCTGAATACATCATGAGTTTGAAGAAAAGTGGTTTCACGGATGTGTTTATACAAGAACTATTGCTAGAGGTTGGAGAGTCTGGCGAGAAGCCAAGCCTTCGGTATATGAAAACGATTGGGGATCGTTGGATTAAAGAAGGGATATACAGCCGAGCTGAGTCCAAGCGGAGGAAAGATGAATTGAAAGGCGGTAAGGGGAAAGGGCTTAAGCTAATCGTTGCCCACCATGACCTCCCTTATGAATCAGAAGTACGAGCTGCTGAACGCCGGAAACAAGAAGAACTAGACAAATTAGACCTATCACAGTGGATGTAAGGCGGTGAACCATGGGACTTCGAGAAGAATTAGCGGTATTAGGTCATGCACTTATTAATCAAGATCATTGTGAACACCTTATGGCTGAGTTTACGGAAGATCATTTTGAGAACAACGAAACCATTTACCTATTCCAACTCATGCAAGACATCGTACACAGCGGCCGACACCCGACATATGGAATTGTAATCACGATGAATAAACAAGTGATCGGAATAGCCGGACAAGCATTTGATGAGGCTAAGGCAAGTTTTGACGCCGACAAGGACTTCGAGGTAGTGAGGAAGGAGCATCGGAAACGATGCTATCGAAAGCTGGCTGAACAACTTCTACGACTTACGGAACATGACTTTGAAGAAGAGGAAGCCGAGTCGCTTATGGAATCAATCATCCCTCATGCTACGCAAGGCAGAGTGGACGAGTACATGGTATCCGCTGAGAGAGGCGCGGATATGGCTCTAGAAGCGCTCAAAGAGGCGAGGAAGAATCCAGGTAAGATAAACGGCGTTCGGTTGTCCTACGATGCCACAGGGGGCGCACCAGTAGGTTTCCAAAGCCTTGATTACACCCTTAACGGATTGCGAGGCGGCGATTTAATCATGATTGCGGCTGAAAGTGGCCATGGTAAAACGGCGCTGGCAATGAACCTGACGAGAATCATGAGCTACCACAACGGAAGGCGAGTTTACTATCTCAACACGGAAATGGACATAACGCAAATGGTTCAGCGGTGGGCGGCAATGGCAACGAGGATCGAGTATCAAAACTTCGAGCGCGGCGAAGTATCGGACGGGGAAATGGAACGATACATGGAGTGGCATGAGAAGTTCAAAAAGTCGTCGCTTGAAGTATCGAGAATACCGTCACTTAGCCCCAATTTAACCAAGTCGCTTGCTAAGAAGTACTTGCGAAAGCACGGTAAACTAGAAGCTCTGATCGTGGATTACATCGGACGGATGAATCACGACAACACTCGAAACATGGCGGAATACCAGATCATGAGTGCAATCACCAAGGAATTAAAGGAAATCGCCATGGAACTGAACATACCGATCATCGCATTGGCGCAGCTGAATTCAGAAGGGAAGCTAGAAGGCGCTAAGAAGATGAAAAACGAATGTGACGGGCTATTCTTCTTCCGGCCAAAGACAACAAAGAGCAAGAATGACGAAGGCGAAACGATTACCGTTACCTCTGATTTTGAATATTACCTGATCAAGGAGAAGGTGCGGCGCGGATCCACGGAAGGCGCAATACATTGCGAGTTCCACAAAAAGTATCAGTTCATTCGGGAGGTGTAGCCGATTGAAACGCCGGAGGAATTTCTGATGTTACATTTCCGCAATCTGCTGGAGATGGAGAAGGGCAAAAAGCTGACGAACACGCACTACGAGTTGTTCATGAAGCGCCCGCTAGACACCTTGGAAGAGTTGGACGGTGCATACCGCGACCTAATCCACTTCCTCCAGAATCACGAATACTACGACACCATAGACCGGATAGAGAAGGGAGAAGCGCTGTACGAGGCAGAGACGGACGCGAACAAGCGTAAGAGGTACAAGGCAAGGCTGGACGAGTTGTACGCTAAATTATCCGAATTAGAGGCGAGGGGATCTGCGGCATGAGAAACGTAGACAGAATATTGCGAATAATCGCTAGTGTGGAACGGGAGCCTAACCGCTACAAACGGATGGCCATGATGGCAGTAGTGAGAAACTTGGAAGCAGATATGAACAGGTTGGACCATCCTGGGGAGAGGGAGGAAGCGGCGTGAAACCAAGCATAACGACCGAACTGATCATGTACACTCCAATTCAAGGCAACCCATATACGGTGCATGTAATCGATGGAGCATCGAATGCGCCATACACACAAGGACATATTTACTGCACAGGATGCGGAACAGGCCATCACTACAGATGGAATCAGGATGGTCCATGGGTAAGGGTGAAATGCCCAGTATGCTCAACCGTGTCGGCATGGTTCGAAGAGTACGACGAAGATTGATTGGCCGAAGGCGATCGTTCGACCGAATAATCCCAGCGCAGCGGGGGCCGTAAAGGTCCATTTGAGAGGAGAAGATACCCCATGAAAGAATCCACAAAGAAAATGGCAACGGTGCAGTACATCCAGAAACGCAAGCCGGTGAAAAGCAAAGCCGAACTTGAATTGGAGCGCAAGTCTCTTCGCGTAACCAACATGTACACGGGCGGAGGCCATGATTGCGCATGAGGTACTGTGTACAGATCGGAAGATGGACCAGTAAACAAAGTCACTCTTACCATGACGCCAAGAAAGTACAACGAGAACTACAGGGGTGTTTTGTAAAGCCGGTGAAGGTGAGGAAGGAACGATAATATGCAGACACTACGAGTCGACAACATGCCCCCAAACCTCAACGTTTATAGGAATATGCACTACCGAGATTTAAACAAGCAAAAAAAGCAATGGGAAGCGATCGTTCGAGTACTGGTGCGAACTCAGAAGATACAGCCGATGTCGAAGATTCGTCAACGATATGAATTTTGGTTCAAGGATGCACGGGAGCACGATCCGGACAATTACGCATGTTGTGCCAAATTCATCAACGATGGTCTCGTATCAGCTGGCATATTGCCGAGAGACAACTTCAACCACATCCCATCGTTAACGGTCGAGCAAGGCGGAATCAGTAAGCAGCCGTACATTCTGGTCCACATGGAGGAGATCGCATGAAGAAGCCGCATAAGTGGGAACGAGTCGGAAACGTAGATATGGCTTTTGATCAATGGGGAATGCCAATCTACTACACTCCACCTATCAGAACGCCGTATAGACCGCCTGAGAGGATCGTAGAAGCGCACAAATAGTCTGATAGAGTAAATATTGCACTAATAATTCAAATCGATTTAAGAGGCAGATAGGGGCGTATAAATGGATTACTCAAAATGGCTAAAAGAGAATCGCAAAAGAATGAACTGGAGCAGGGAAACGTTAGCCGATCTATTAGGCGTCAGCAAGTTCACCCTCCGTAATTGGGAAGATGGCATGACAAGGCCTAACCAGTACGGACAAACGAGGTTGAAAATGGTGTTTGGTGAGTTGCCGGAGTAGATAGTTGATCCATATTGTGAAGGAGAGTGAACAGAATGAAAACAGAAATGCAAATTCAAAATGAGAATGTTGTCAAATTGCTGAATCTAACTTTAGCAAATCCAAGCCTAAGAATTCTGCCAATGGTGGATTCTGAAATCGTTGCAGATGACGGGCATAGCTGGTGGGCAGGAAGCTTCGGAAAGCCTGAGATTGATGAAATTTTTGTAAAGGACGAACGCATTTACATTAGGTCTGCTGATGAAGAAACTTTAATTGATGAAATTTGCTTCAACTTGGACGATAACATTTCGGAAGAAGAAGCAGAGAAATTGGCAAAGGAAGAAGTTGCGAGTTACGAGTGGGAGAAGGTTATCGCAGTCAGCATCAATCTGCCTTAGTTGCTGAACAGTTCGACGAACTGACGCAACACAATGAATAGACCTTAACATCACGAAATGAGGTGAAATACATGCAATTTGTACAGCCAATACGTGATCCAGAGAAGATTGAGGAGATGAAGCAACTGCTGCTATCGAGGTCAAAGCGAGACTGGTTCATCTTTGTATTCGGTATTAATACCGGATTGCGGATCGGTGACATATTGCGGCTAAAGGTTAAGGACGTACGGAACCGGACGCACATCAGCTTGATTGAAGGAAAGACGCGAAAGAAGAAGTGGGTTCCGATCAATGCAGAATTAAAGCGTGTTATCGACGATTACACCAAAGGCATGAAAACAGACGCAACTCTGTTCCCATCATACCGAACGAGAGGTGAGACGGGAATATGCCGAGTCCAAGCGTACCGGATATTGAACTGGGCAGCCGATCAATGCGGCCTGGAGGAAATCGGCACTCATACATTACGAAAAACGTTCGGCTATCATTTCTACCAGAAGACGAAAGATGTCGCAATGCTCCAAAACATTTTTAATCACGCTTACCCGTCACTTACGATGCGATACATTGGCATCAATCAAGACATGATCGACGAGGCAGTGAGCAATTTTGCATTATGAGAAGGTCTGAATACGGAAGGACATGGGGTGATGAAATGAACGAATGCAAGCATGAAAAAGTTCGAGTGACAGGAGATTTAGTTGTTTTATCTGATGGAACAGAAATTGGTATAAGCATTTGCAAATCGTGTGGAGCGGAAGTTCCCGAAACTGACGAACAGTGATGAATAGTATGTTACGAGAGGAGACCAACAGTTGAGAGACCCACCGAAAATGTAGTCGGAATATTGCGACAAATAACGTTAAAACCGCGTAAAATCAAGGTTTTGCACTACTCAATGTTAACTATTTATGGTATAATGATAACATATAATCATACATCGGAAGGGGTTTTCCCGTCAATGAAAGAATTGGAATATGAGATCGCCGCGCAAGAGGACGTTGTATCCCAACTTAACCCGGACTCAGCAAAATATGCGGAGGAATTAGCAAAGCTGGACGCGATGAAGGCGCAGTTTGCGGCGATGGAAGCACAGGAGACGATAGCGAGCCAGTTTGACAATTTGGATTTCGGTGACGGCATGACCGTGTCACTTCGCGAAGCATGCGCAAACGAGGAATACTATCAGCTCTTGTCTATGTGGATGCAGAAATACATAGGCGATCAAGCGCAGAAGCATGCGGCAGTAGTGGCTAGCTACAAAGGGGAAGTTGAGGCGATGGAGTACCAATTGCATGAACTGGACGCATGCCGCGCCGAGGCCGATCGATTGGGTGGACTGCTGGCAGATATGACAGCTAAGAGGGATGCAGCTGCTACTGAGCTGATGGAAAGCAAGCTGGAAAATGAACGATTGGAGAAAGACAACGAGTCCTTGCGAAAGCAACTTGAAGGGCAAAACGCTCCAGCAACACCGCAAGTAGATCCAGCCGAACTTTATCGTCGTATCCAAGCGGCTAAGCCTGGAATTTACAATAAGCGTTGGTTTATCAACGAAAGAGGATTAGAAGACCGCAGATACTTCACAGCAAATCTTTCCGAGACGGGCGAAGAGATCACTATTCCGCAATTGGAGATCGGCAAATACCGCGAAGAGTCGCAGGAAGAGGCCGAACGATTTCGTGCGGAACAGGCGCAGGCCGAATTGGATAGGCTGGCTCAGGAGACTCATAACGTAGTCGTTCCTGATTTACAGTTTCCGAGCGAGGATGCCGGAGTACAAACCGACGCCGTACCTGGACCGGTGGCAACGGAAGATGATGAAATCCGTAGACGATTGGAAAGATTGGAAAGAGCGGTATTCGGCGAAGTGAAGGACGTGGCGTAATGGGAACAGTGATTTACGAATATGATCCTGATGGTTCGGATAAATTTTTGCAGAGATCGGAAACTATGATAACTCACTTACCCAATGGAACGGAAATATCGGTTCAGGGGAAAATGTACAAGGTTCGTCGTTACACGGTGCTAGTAGATGCATATGGAGCAGTGATGGCGTCCATTGTCGTTGAGTAGATAATTTTGAGGGGGAACCACAACAAGCTAAGTGGTTCCCTTTGATTTAACACTAATCACAGGAGAGATTAGTATGAGTGCATTCATAGATATAACTGGTTTAACTTTTGGGAGACTAAAGGTAATGACCATGACGAAAAAAACAAAAAAAAGCTATTGGAAATGTATATGCGAATGTGGAAATGAAATTATTGTTGAAAAAACACAACTACGGAGTGGTAAAACAAAATCATGCGGATGTTACAGAGATGAGTTATCTAGGCAAAGAAGTATTGATAGAGAGTTATCCAAGAAAGGTTATGATTGGAAAAAAGAAAATCCGGATGAAGCTTATGACGGATACATCAATGCAAAACTATCTAAAAATAACACATCTGGCACAAAAGGCGTCTCTTGGGATAATAGCAGGATGAAATGGATTGCACATATCTCTATCAACAAAAAGCATGTAGGACTTGGCAGATATGAAAAGTTAGAAGATGCCATCAAGGCTCGTAAAGCAGCAGAAGTGAAATATTGGGGTATGGAAGTTAGACAATAAGGAGGAATCCGGCATGGAGACTTACACATGGAGTACAGCATACGTAGACCTTTTGAAAGAGATCGATATTTTGGAGATGCGGCTTCGCGATTTACGGACGGACTTGATTGGAGCAGAGAGATCATACCAAAAGAACCTAGTGAAGCTGACGGCATCATACAGCGGGATGCCTAGCGGATCGGGAACCAACATTCAGGCGATGGATTACGCGGAGCTGCTGCAAAATGAAATCCTCCTGATTGAGGCCACGATTGAACGCAAGAACGAGACGAAGCAAGATATGGAGAAGGCTATGGGTGAAATGCAATCGCTAGAGCGTAGAGTGGCCTTCATGCGTGATGTAGAGCGCAAGACAACAGCACAGATAGCGGAGCAATTGAACTATAGTCACGGATGGATTATGAAGGTGAGCGCGAAGGTAAAACGGCTTAAAGCAAGCTAAACAGGGAAGAAAAAGGAATAGAACTATTGCTATTTTGTGGTATGATTGTTATGTGGTTATTCATGCCGGATAGCACACGCGGTCACCTCAGCCATTCGCCTGGTGGCCGCTGATATGCACATTTAGCTTAGTTGGGAAAGCGGCTGGAGCTAGGCTCATAGCTGGACACAGGTTCGATCCCTGTAATGTGCACCACGCAAACGCCCACATTGCCGAGTAATTGGGGGAAGACAAACACTCAGGCCGTTCTCGCGTACCGTGAGCCTGCGGTAAGATGTGCGAGTGGACCCTATAAGGCAACCTTTACGGCGGCTTAGGTTAAACCGTGACATTGGTGACTGGCGCGCCGCGCTTATCATAAATTGCGATACTTGACTTACTCAGAGAGGGAGCCTATACGGCTTCCTTTTCTGTTTGTGGGGAGGTAAACCATGACGGATGAAGAAAGAATATCTCTGCTGCAATACGATAACTTACGAAAGCATTTTAGACAGCTAGTAGTTGATGTGCTTGGAGAGAGTTATTACAACGAAGGAATGGATGTATACACTTGCGACGAGTACACATGTAGGGACCTCAAGAATAAGCTAAAACGCGGCTGGTTCGGGAGGTAAACCATGCACTGGACAATATGGATAGGCGCATACCTCATCTTGTGTTGGCTGGCATGGGCGATTATGGCGGGGTCGAGTGATAGAAACGGTTAATAATTGTGCATAAACATCCAAAATGGATGAATGAATATACGAAAAGTGCTAAAAATGACGGGTTTATACTTTTATGGATGAATATTGAATGAATAATGGGGGTGTTAGTATGGCACGACCGAGCAAATATGAATCCCATGTACAACCTAAGCTTCTGCTCATTGAGGCATGGGCTCGGGACGGGCTGACGGTTGAACAGATAGCTGATAACCTCGGAGTAGGCGTGGCCAACTTTTACAAGTATCAGAGTGAGAAAGAAGAGTTGCGAGAGGCTTTAAAAAACGGACGCGAGGTCATCGACGTAATGGTCGAGAATGCATTGCTCAAAGCTGCACTCGGATACGACTACCGCGAGGAAGAACTGAACAAGATCACCGGAGAGCCAATCGAGTTGAGGAAGGT
>Ga0160445_100753_pt1 | contig 12338 bp, 12 predicted proteins | sample HID1972M_E1MG_FD_108215 | JGI IMG/M metagenome (GOLD analysis project Ga0160445, IMG submission 108215) | Enriched pill bug-associated microbial communities from UW Madison campus, WI, USA - HID1972M_E1 MG | ecosystem: Host-associated > Arthropoda: Insects > Digestive system > Unclassified ... | reverse complement strand
TGGATTTCTTGATGGTGTTGCCGTAGCTGATACGGTCGGCGCTGACGCCGCGATCCATCACTTTGTCCAGCTCGTAGATCGAGGCGATGTCGAAGCTCGAACCCTTCTCTTTGAGCAGGTCGATGATCTCGACGGCCGGGTTGGCCTTGACCGCGTAGTAGACCTTGGCGAATTCGAAACCGGCGCGCAGGTCATCGTAGGCCTGGCTGATCATCGCGGTGTCGATCACCACGAACGGGGTTTCCTGTTTGTCGGCAAACGCCTTCATTTTGTCAAAAGTGGCGCGCGCGAAATAGTCTTCGACATTGATCGACATGCTGGGAGCTCCTATGGGCAAACTCGTAAAAACAATGGGTGCAAATGAACGCCCTCCGTATCCCCACTTTGGTTCGCCTACTTCCCAAGGCATGTCGCCGAAAGCAAAAAGGCCACGGGCGGATTTGCCCTTGGCCTTGCTGTCTCGTCGTCAGTACTTGAGCCGGATGGATCGTTTCCAGCATGGACGTTCGGCGCGAACTTTAGGGCGTGAGGGGCCTGAGATCAACTAAAAATGTCGCGTTTTTGCACGCTTCTGACGTGCGTCGCTCTGATCACTCTTTGTAGCCGACCGAGATGACGGACAGATGTTCCCCGAGAATTTCGAAGTGTTAAAAATACATGCACGTTCGCGGATTATGTCGGCGAAGTCGTGGATAAGTCTGATGGCGGCAACATCGGCGACGTTGGCGGCGAGGGGAGGGTGTGAGGGAGAATTTGGCTAGTTTGAGCAGGAGGTTCGAGAACAATTCCGAGTGGCGGGTGTTGAGATTCTTTTCCGCCTTGTGAATGCCTTGGTCACACCCCCGATCCTGTAGGAGTGAGCCTGCTCGCGATGACTTTTTTTCAGTCGACATCTTCATCGACTGAGATTGCCAATCGCGAGCAGGCTCACTCCTACATGGATTTGTGTTTCTTGCCCGAAAATCAGGCGACTACGGCCTCAGCAGGCGAGACGATGCTGGTCTTGCCGCCGCGGGATTTGCCGGAGCTCAGATACTCGGCAATCGACTCCTGCGTCACCTCACCGAGGAACACCCGCTCGGCGTCCATCACCGGCAACCACGAACGGTTGAACTCGTACATGCGCGACAACAGAATGCGCAGATGCTCGTCGTACGCGGCGGTGGCGTTGAATTCACGCAGGAACTGCGCGCAAGTGCCGGTCTGACGGTGCAGATCACGACGACGCACATAGCCCAGCGCCTTGTTGTCGGCGCAGGTAACCACCACGTAGCGACGGTCATGTTCGTCCATCAATTCCAGCGCATCGGCCACTGGCGTTTCCGGGCTCACCGATGGCGCGTTGTCCGCCGCATCTTCCGCTTTGACCAACAGCAGACGCTTGAGCGTGCTGTCCTGGCCGACGAAGTTGCTGACAAAGTCGTCCGCCGGGTGCGCGAGCAGCGTGTCCGGGTGATCGATCTGCAGCAGTTTGCCGGCGCGGAAGATTGCAATCTTGTCGCCGAGTTTGATCGCTTCGTCGATGTCGTGGCTGACCATGATCACAGTCTTGTTAAGCGCGCGCTGCATCTCGAAGAATTCGTTCTGGATCATCTCGCGGTTGATCGGGTCGACCGCACCGAACGGCTCATCCATCAGCAGCAGCGGCGCATCGGCTGCCAGTGCACGGATCACGCCGATGCGCTGTTGCTGACCACCGGACAATTCACGCGGATAACGATGCAGATACTGCTTGGGCTCAAGCTTGATCATGCTCATCAACTCGCGGGCGCGGTCGTGGCATTTCTGTTTGTCCCAGCCGAGCAGTTTCGGCACGACGACGATGTTCTCTTCGATGGTCATGTTCGGGAACAGACCGATCTGCTGGATCACGTAACCGATGTTGCGACGCAGGGTCACTTCGTCGAGATCGGTGGTGTCTTCACCATTAATGAGGATCTTGCCCGAGGTCGGTTTGATCAGGCGGTTGATCATTTTCAGCGTGGTGCTTTTGCCGCAACCCGATGGCCCGAGGAACACACAGATTTCGCCTTCATTGACGGTCAGGCTCACCGAGTCCACGGCTTTGACGTCTTTGCCGTTGCTTTGGAAAGTTTTGCTGAGGTTTTGAAGTTCGATCATTTGAGGAGTCCTTTTGGAGTCAACGAGCGTTGCAGCCATTGGAGAAACAGGTCAGCGAAAATGGCCAGAAGACTGACCAGCAGCGCGCCGACGATCAGCATCGACATGTCACTGCGGCTGATGGAAGCGAGGATCAACACACCGAGGCCGCCGGCGCCGATGGTCGCGGCAATGGTCATTACGCCGATGTTCATCACCACGGCGGTGCGCACGCCGGCGAGGATGACCGGCACCGCGATTGGCAGTTCGACCATGCGCAGGCGCTGGCCGAAGGTCATGCCGATGCCGCGTGCGGCTTCACGTATGCCGGGTTCGACGCCGGTGAGGGCGAGGTAGGTGTTGCGCATGATCGGCAGCAGTGAATAGAGGAACACGGCGGTGATCGCCGGCATCGGGCCGAGGCCCTGACCGAACTTCGAGTAGAACGGCAGCAGCAAACCGAACAGCGCAATCGACGGCACGGTCAGCAGCACGGTGGCGCTGGCCTGTAGCGGGCCGGCGAGACTCGGGAAGCGCGTCATCAAAATGCCCAGCGGCACGCCGACGACAATCGCCAACGTTACAGCGATGCCGACCAGGGTGATGTGCTGCCAGGTCAGGTGCATCACCTGTTGCCAGTCGAGATGGGAAAAGGCGTTGAAGAATTCCATGACTTTTCCTCCTTTAATTCAGCGGATGTTGGCGCAGGAAATCGGCGGCAACGGACGATGGGCTTTCATGATCGACATCGACCCGCGCGTTAAGCTGGCGCATGGTTTCGTCGTCGAACAGTTCGGCCAGCGGCTTGAGTTGCTCGGCCAGTTTCGGGTTGGCGTCCAGTGTTGCCTGGCGCACCACGGGCGCAGCGGTGTAATCGGGGAAGTAGTGTTTGTCGTCTTCCAACAGTTTCAGGCCAAAGGCGCTGAGGCGACCGTCGGTGGTGTAGACCAGACCGGCGAACACCTGACCGTTGCGCAACGCCGTGTAAACCAGCCCGGCATCCATCTGGCGGATGTTCTTGCGGGTCAGGTTCATGCCGTAGAGGTCGACCATGCCGATCAGGCCGTCGGAGCGGTTGGCGAACTCGGTGTCCAGCGCTACCAGATGATTGGTCTTGGCTTCAGCGCGCAGCACCTCGTTCAACTGGCTGATGTTGGTAATCTGCGGATATTCCTCAGCCACTTTTTTCGGCAGCGCGAGGGCGTAGGTGTTGCTGAATTTCGACGGCGTCAGCCAGATCAGGCCTTTTTTGGCGTCGAGTTCTTTCACCCGGGCGTAGGACTGTGCGCTGTCGAGTTTCTCGGTGACATGGTTGTAAGCCACCAGCGACACGCCGGTGTACTCCCAGAGCAAGTCCAGTTGCCCGCTTTCGTGAGCGCTGCGGGCGAGGTTGCTGCCCAGACCGCCAGTGATCTGCGCGTCGTAGCCTTTGCTGCGCAGGTATTGCGCGGTGATTTCCGCGAGCAGGGTCTGCTCGGTGAAGACCCGGGCGCCGAGGCGAATCACCGGTTTGTCAGCGGCTTGCGCGATGCCGGCGAACAGCAGGGCGCTGCTCAGCATCAGGCTTAGAATCAAGCTAAATCGTTTCATAGGTATTCCTTCGCAAAAGCCTTAAGACGTGCGCAAACCGCGTTCCAGCCAGAGTCGGCTGGCGAGTGTGACGACGCCATCGAGCAGCAACGCGAGCAGTGCGGTGCACGCAGCGCCGAGTACCAGTTGCGGCTGATTGTTCAGGGCGATGCCGGGGAAGATCAGGCTGCCAAGGCTGTTGGCGCCGATCAGGAATGCCAGCGGCGCGGTGCCGACGTTGATCGCCAGGGCCACACGCACACCGCCGACAATGATCGGCACGGCGTTGGGCAATTCGACTTTCCACAGCACTTGGCGCGGCGTCATGCCGATGCCGACGGCCGCTTCTTTAAGCGATCCCTGAACGTTTTTAAGGCCTTCGTAGGTGTTGCGCACAATCGGCAACAAGGAGGCGAGGAATAAAGCGAAGATCGCCGGGCCACTGCCGATGCCGAGGACGCCCAGGGCAATCGCAAGTACGGCCAGCGGCGGCACGGTGTTACCGATATTGAAGATTTGCATGAAGCGTTCGGCGCGTCCGACCATGGTCGGGCGACTGAGGAAGATGCCGGCGGGGATGCCCACGACAAGGGCGGCCAGCATTGAAGCGAGGACGAGAATCAGATGAGCTTGCAGGTAAAACAACAAATCGTCGCGGTAGTGTTCGATCGTGTTGATGCCGATCCAGTGGATCAGCAGGGCCAGGAGCGCGATCACCACCGCACCTCCAATCAGCCCTTTGCCATAGCGGATAGCCACAGGCGGACTCCTTTTTTTGTAGTCGGCAAACGCTCTCCCGTGTGGCATGCCATACATGGCTGCCGGGAATAAACGTTCGCGAGAAGCAGCTCCTTCAGCACCGGAAAAGCGGTCTGAAAGCGAGCCATGAGCGCAGCCTCGTCAGGCTAACTTGCTGATTTTTCAGCCCCTGACGACAATTCGTAACAGGGGATGGACGTCTCCGAGCGCTGAAAGGTTCCCACATAAGATGCCATCTGGCCACCTGCAGGAGCTGCCGAAGGCTGCGATCTTTTGACTTTGTTCTAGCGCAACAGAGCAAAAGATCGCAGCCTGCGGCAGCTCCTACAGGGTTTTGCGGGCCCGAGGGACGGTGGTTCGGCGGTTACTTTTTAAGCTATACTCGCCGCCCTTTTTTGAATCACCGCCAGGCGATTTCCCATGACCAACCAGGCCGCCGAAGTCGCGAAACGCCGCACTTTCGCCATTATTTCCCACCCCGATGCCGGTAAAACCACGATCACCGAAAAGCTCCTGTTGATGGGCAAGGCGATTGCAGTGGCCGGTACGGTGAAATCCCGTAAATCCGATCGCCATGCGACATCCGACTGGATGGAGATGGAGAAGCAGCGGGGTATTTCCATTACCACGTCGGTCATGCAGTTCCCGTATCGCGAACACATGATCAACCTGCTCGACACCCCGGGCCACGAAGACTTCTCTGAAGATACTTATCGCACCTTGACGGCGGTCGACTCGGCGCTGATGGTGCTCGACGGCGGTAAAGGTGTTGAGCCGCGTACCATCGCGCTGATGGACGTCTGCCGTCTGCGTGACACGCCGATCGTCAGCTTCATCAACAAACTCGACCGTGACATCCGCGACCCGATCGAACTGCTCGACGAAATCGAAGCCGTTCTGAAGATCAAAGCCGCGCCGATCACCTGGCCGATCGGTTGCTACCGCGACTTCAAAGGCGTGTACCACCTGGCCGATGACTACATCATTGTTTACACCGCCGGCCACGGTCACGAGCGCACCGAAACCAAGATCATCGAGAAACTCGACTCCGACGAAGCCCGCGCACACCTGGGCGACGAGTACGACCGTTTCATCGATCAGCTTGAGCTGGTTCAGGGCGCCTGCCACGAATTCAACCAGCAGGAATTCCTCGACGGTCAGCTGACCCCGGTGTTCTTCGGTACGGCTTTGGGCAACTTCGGTGTTGACCACGTACTCGACGCCGTTGTCGATTGGGCCCCGCGTCCATTGGCCCGTGTCGCCAACGAACGTACCGTTGAGCCGGTCGAAGAGAAGTTCTCGGGCTTCATCTTCAAGATCCAGGCGAACATGGACCCGAAGCACCGCGACCGTATCGCGTTCATGCGTATCTGCTCCGGCAAGTACGAGAAAGGCATGAAGATGCGCCACGTGCGCACCGGCAAGGACGTGCGCATCGGCGACGCCCTGACGTTCTTCTCCTCCGAGCGTGAGCAACTGGAAGAGGCTTTTGCGGGCGACATCATCGGCCTGCACAACCACGGCACCATCCAGATCGGCGACACCTTCAGCGAAGGTGAAGTTCTCGGGTTCACCGGCATTCCGCACTTTGCGCCGGAGCTGTTCCGTCGTGTGCGTCTGCGTGATCCGCTGAAGTCCAAGCAGTTGCGTCAGGGTCTGCAGCAGTTGGCCGAAGAGGGGGCAACGCAGGTGTTCTTCCCGGAGCGCAGCAACGACATCATTCTTGGCGCCGTGGGTGTGCTGCAGTTTGATGTGGTCGCCAGCCGTTTGAAGGAGGAATACAAGGTTGAGTGCTCCTACGAGCCGATCACCGTGTACTCCGCGCGCTGGATTGAATGCAGCGACAAGAAGAAGCTTGAAGAATTTTCCAACAAGGCTGTGGAGAACCTGGCGGTTGATGGAGGCGGTCATTTGACCTACCTCGCGCCGACACGGGTTAACCTGGCGTTGATGGAAGAGCGCTGGCCGGATGTGAAATTCCGTGCGACGCGTGAGCATCACTAAGCTCTGAGTTGGTTTGTCCGAAGCCCCCTAGGTGTATGCCTTGGGGGTTTTTTATTGCCTTGGGTTTGGGGGTATATCCGTTTCTGCGGGAGTTTCTGATTACGGTTTCGCCCTTACGGCGACTCACTTTTTTTACAAACGCCTAAAAAAAGTAAGCAAAAAAACGCTTGCTCCTACGTGCGGCCCGCTCGCTGGGGCTCGGGGTTCCTTCGCTGCGGGATCGATCCGGGCGCAGCGCCTACGGTTTGCTTCGCTGCACCTCCTCTCGCTGTGTTTGGCTTCGCCAAACGGTCGCTGCGCTCCCACGCCCGGATCAATCCCTCCACTCAGCCTTCCGATGTCGCCTGTGGATCAAGATCAAGATCAAAAGCAGGCGAGCTGACACTCGGCCTATTGAGTGGTGAGGAGCACGGGTTTCGGCTTTGGATTTGTGGTGTTTTTGCACCCCAGCCCTCTCCCGAGGGAGAGGGGGCCGATTTTTAGGATTTTCAAAATGTGCGTGCGACTCGGTATCCCACGTCGGCGTATCTCTTCCAGTCCACGCGGTCAGTCCCCTCTCCCTCCGGGAGAGGGTTAGGGTGAGGGGCTTTTGATCACAAATCGGTTTTTTGTAATCTCGAGGTACTTGGCCACAACGTTTGGCTGGCCAGTACGGTTCTTGTGCTGTTGTCCATTCCGTTGAACCGGCAAGCGAATCGTAAGTGCGCCCCGCACAAACCTTCACTTAGGTGATTCAGCTATCAGTGTTATTCAAAAGCAATCTGTCCTTCGAGGGCATTTCCACTCGGCCTTTAGCGTCCTATCTGGTGAACACGGCTGATCGGAACTAGATTTCACACAGCGCCAGTCAGGCACGTAGGTCTCACCTGGAAAAGGATGGAGTCGGCTATGAAGAGCAGATTGCTACGCGTTTTATTGCTATTGAAAGTGATGGTGATGCTGTCCCTCGGCACCGCGACGGCCTGGGCCGAGTGCGAGGATCATGATTCTCAGGCCTTCAACGGGCAGGTGGGGCACAGCGGCTTGATGCTCGCCAAATCCGAGTCCGAGCCGGGCGATCAGGGGCAGGGCGGTGCCGCCGACGATGACGATTCGACCACCGACGAGCCGGACACTGATGATCCGGATGAGGGCGATAGCCAGACGTAGATCAACGATCAAATAAACCCCTGGTTGCGATATCCCTGTAGGAGCTGCGGCACGCTGCGATCTTTTGATCTGGATTTTATCAATCAGAATCTAAAGATCGCAGCGTGCCGCAGCTCCTACAGTTTTAACAACGTGTTGTGCGGGTCGAGCAAGATCGACTTTTCGTCTGGAGCCGTTTGTCAGATTATCAGGATTATGTAGAGATACCTGTCAGATATGACAGTAGACGGTACGTCGTTGAGTCTTTAAGAATGTCCTTGCAGTCTTGGATTTTTTTATGACTAAAAGGAATGACAGCATGAGTAATGAAAAAAGCGAGCATACAGTTGGGGAAATGAAAATATCGGGGCTTGATGTGTCAGGCATTACTACCCGGAATGTTCACGCTGCCCTAATTCCATCCTATCCATATTGTTCTTTCGAAGGTTCTTGGGGGGATGACGAAAATATGAGATTGGGTATTTATTCATTGATTAAAAAAGACGATGTTTACAATGTGCATCACCCAGAAGGTGATGGCTTGGCCAAAGTTTATTATCAAGGCAAAGGGCTGAATTATCACGGAGTCTCCGGAACAATTACAATTACAGATTTCGATAGTGAGTTACAGAAGGCCAACGTCTACGTTGATATGTCGATGGGGAGCTATGAGTCGGAAGATACTAAGTCTGTCAGGATCGAAGGTGAGTTTGTTGGTTTTAAAATATATGAAAAAAACTCGCCCGAAGGTCTGGCTTTAATTGATAAGGGAAAGATTTCCTAATGTTCCCATTAGGTGCAGGTTTCCTTTAATGGCGTTTATGAAGTTTCCCTAGATAAAACTTTTTGTTCATTTTTTAGGTGAGATAAAATAATCCACAGCATGGATAAAACGCCCACGGTGACGTGGGCGTTCTTTTGTTACGCCGCGCCGTCGAGGAATCGCTCGGGGTAGTGGCAAGCCACCTGCCGGTTATCCAGCGGACGCAGTGCCGGTTCTTCGGTGCTGCAACGCTCGGTCGCGTATGGGCAGTTTCGGATGGCGTTAGAAGAATACGAAAATTTATATTTTAGCGCGTACCGTTTGTCGGCTTCCCCCAGTTAATGACAGGTACCTGTCAGAAGTGACAGTAGACAGGTTGCCGTGCGCGAAATATAAATGAGTTGGCAGGCTGGATGTTTTTTGGATAACTAAAGGACTTGGATGATGACGAATAAAGAAGGAAAAAATACCAGTGGGCACCTGAAGGCCACCATTACTGGTGAAGAAGTTTTTTATAGTGAGAAGGTTCGGGTGTTGCAACGACTGGAGGATGGAAGTTATCAGTTTGATGCTGATAAAGGTGATGGCGAATGGCTGGCTTTGGTCGTCCGCACCCTAAATGTGGAAGTGGGAAAATCTTATAAGATAGATCGGTTTGGCGGTGAGGGGACAGCGAATGCTGTCTACTATGCTTCCTATGAAAGTTCGTATAATGGCATTTTAGGTGAAGTCAAAGTAACTAAATTCGATCAGCTTTCGCAGACAGCTGTCGTTGAGGCTAATGTCTCTGTTGTCAATGACGCGGATAAGAAAAAGAAGATCGAGGCGAAAGGCAGTTTCGAAGGTTTCGAAGTTTCGATGTTGCAAGGTTTGGATTTTTGTAAGCCGTAATTGTCAGAACTCTTCTCTCACTGACGTTACAGAAATCCAATTGAGCAATAAGTTGAAAAAGCACGCCCACCTTTAAGTGGGCGTGCTTTTTTTTAAGCAGCGCCGTCGAGAAATTGCTCGGCGTAGTGGCAAGCCACCTGCCGGTTATCCAGCGGACGCAGTGCCGGTTCTTCGGTGCTGCAACGCTCGGTCGCGTACGGGCAGCGCTTGTGGAAAGCACAGCCTGGTGGCGGGTTCAGCGGGTTAGGCAGTTCGCCGACGATTTTGATCTTCGGCTTGTTTGGATCCGGGTGAATGGTCGGGGTCGCCGACAGCAGCGCCTGGGTGTACGGGTGCAGCGGGCGTTCGTAGATGTCGTTCTTCGGGCCCATTTCCACCGGGCGGCCGAGGTACATCACCATCACGTCATCGGCGACGTGTTGCACCACCGCCAGGTTGTGCGAGATGAACACGTAGGCGGTGTTGAACTCCTGCTGCAGATCCATGAACAGGTTGAGCACCTGCGCCTGAATCGATACGTCAAGTGCCGAGGTCGGTTCGTCCGCCACCAGCACTTTCGGTTGCAGCATCATCGCGCGCGCCAGGGCAATACGCTGACGCTGGCCGCCGGAGAACATGTGCGGATAACGCTGATAGTGCTCAGGACGCAAGCCGACCTGCTTCATCATCGCCTGGACTTTCTCGCGACGTTCGGCGGCGGAGAGGTTTGTGTTGATCAGCAGCGGTTCGCCGAGCTGGTCACCAACTTTCTGCCGTGGATTCAACGAGGCGTACGGGCTCTGGAACACCATCTGCACGTCTTTGCGCAGTTGCTTGCGCTGAGCCTTGTCGGCGCCGGCGACTTCCTGTCCGGCGATTTTCAACGAGCCGGACGAAGGCTCTTCAATCAGCGTCAACGCACGGGCGAGGGTGGATTTGCCGCAACCCGACTCGCCTACAACAGCGAGGGTCTTGCCGGCTTCCAGTTCGAACGACACGCCGTTGAGGGCGCGCACGGTCGCGTGACCCTTGAACAGGCCACGGGAGACTTCGTAGTGACGGGTGAGGTCGCGGGCGGTAAGTACGACGGCCATTACGCCACCTCCTGGTTCAGCGGGTAGAAGCAGCGGGCGAGGCTGTGGGCTTTCGGATCAAGGCCTGGACGCTGCGCGCGGCAGCTGTCCTGCACGTACGGGCAACGCGGCGACAGCAGGCAACCCTGCGGACGGTCGTAACGGCCCGGAACGATGCCCGGCAAGGTCGACAGGCGTGAGGCGCCAAGGCTGTGCTCGGGAATCGCCTTGAGCAGCGCTTCGCTGTACGGGTGCGCCGGGATGTCGAACAGTTGCGGCACTTGGCCGACTTCCACGGCTTGCCCGGCGTACATCACGCAGACGCGCTGGGCGGTTTCTGCCACGACCGCGAGGTCGTGAGTGATCAGCACCAGGCCCATGTTCTGTTCTTTCTGCAACGCCAGCAGCAGATCCATGATCTGCGCCTGAATCGTCACGTCGAGTGCCGTGGTCGGTTCGTCGGCGATCAGCAGTTTCGGCTCGCCGGCAATCGCCATGGCGATCGCAACGCGCTGGCTCATACCGCCGGACAGTTGATGCGGGTAGGCATCCATACGGCTGGCGGCGCCCGGGATTTCGACTTTTTCCAGCAGTTCGATCGCACGTTTGCGCGCTTGCTTGCCGGACATTTTCAGGTGCAGACGCAGCACTTCTTCGATCTGGAAACCGACGGTGTAGCTCGGGTTCAGCGCGGTCATCGGATCCTGGAAGACCATCGACAGGTCTTTGCCGACGATCTGCCGACGCTGACGGTTGCTCAGCTTGAGCATGTCTTTGCCGTCAAAGTTGAGCGAGTCGGCGGTGACGATGCCGGGATGCTCGATCAGGCCCATCAGCGCCATCATGGTCACGGATTTACCCGAGCCCGATTCGCCGACGATGGCCAGTACTTCGCCTTTGTCGACTTTCAGGTCGAGGCCGTCGACCACCGGGGTCGCGGTCTTGTCGCCGAAGCGAACGTTGAGATTCTTGATTTCTAGCAGTGACATGGGAATCTCCTCAGGCGGCGTTCTTGAGTTTCGGGTCCAGCGCATCGCGCAGGCCGTCGCCCATCAGGTTGATTGCCAGCACGCTGAGCAAGATGGTCAGACCCGGAAGGCTCACCACCCACCAGGCGCGTTCGATGTAGTCGCGGGCCGAAGCCAGCATGGTGCCCCACTCAGGGGTTGGCGGTTGTACACCAAGGCCGAGGAAGCCCAACGCAGCGGCATCGAGAATCGCCGAGGAGAAGCTCAGGGTTGCCTGAACGATCAGCGGCGCCATGCAGTTCGGCAGCACGGTGATGAACATCAGACGCGGCAGACCGGCACCGGCGAGGCGCGCGGCGGTCACGTAGTCGCGGTTCAGTTCGCCCATCACGGCGGCACGAGTCAGACGCACGTAGGACGGCAGGGAAACCACAGCAATCGCAATCACGGTGTTGATCAGGCCAGGGCCGAGGATGGCGACAATCGCCACAGCCAGCAGCAGCGACGGCAGGGCCAGCATGATGTCCATCAGACGCATGATGGTCGGGCCAATCATCTTCGGGAAGAAACCGGCGAACAGACCGAGGAGGATCCCCGGAATCAGCGACATGACCACCGAAGACAAACCGATCAGCAGCGACAGGCGCGAGCCCTGAATCAGACGCGACAGCAAATCACGGCCGAGTTCATCGGTGCCGAGCAGGAACTGAATCTGCCCGCCCTCTAGCCACGCCGGCGGCGTCAGCAGGAAGTCGCGGTATTGCTCGCTCGGGTTGTGCGGGGCGACCCACGGCGCGAACAGTGCGCAGAAAATCACCAGCAACATGAACATCAGACCGGCAACCGCGCCCTTGTTCTTGGAGAAGGCTTGCCAGAATTCTTTGTACGGAGACGGGTACAGCAGGCTTTGATCCGCGGTGGTGGCGGACGTCGCTACTGAGGAAGTTGGAGTGCTCATTGAATTGGACCTCAGCGCTGATGACGGATGCGTGGGTTGGCAAAGCCGTAGAGGATGTCCACTACGAAGTTGACCAGAATCACCAGGCAGGCGATTAACAGGATGCCGTTTTGCACAACCGGGTAGTCCCGCGCGCCGATGGCTTC
>Ga0160445_100748_pt1 | contig 12467 bp, 12 predicted proteins | sample HID1972M_E1MG_FD_108215 | JGI IMG/M metagenome (GOLD analysis project Ga0160445, IMG submission 108215) | Enriched pill bug-associated microbial communities from UW Madison campus, WI, USA - HID1972M_E1 MG | ecosystem: Host-associated > Arthropoda: Insects > Digestive system > Unclassified ... | reverse complement strand
GGTAGCCGGTGCCGTATGCAGTTCAATTCTGGGCTCATTTAAATCCTCCGGATATTTTTCCTTCTCATAAACGACATCCTTCACAATACGATCGCCTTCACCGCTTGGAATAAACTCATATTTCATGACACTTCCCTTTAGGGTGCCTTTATCTCCATAAATAATAAATGCCCATGGATATTCAGGGTCAGCCGGGTCTCCCCATGTCCGATGTTGCCATATACAGTTCAGTTCATTATATTCAAAAATAGCAGTCTGCGTGTCGGCAATATTTGACTTTCCTCCTTTTTGAACATAGATTCCCCCGGTTGCACTAATCCTTTTCGGCCATTTAAGTTGCAACATCCAGCGTACTGTATCAAACATATGAACACCCATATCACCCGTAATTCCGTTTCCATATTCCATAAAGGTTCTCCACCAGCTTCCATGCGGCAAACCATCATAGGGACGTAAAGGAGCAGGGCCAGTCCACATTTCATAATTAAGAAAGTCGGGTACAGGCTCTAGCGGCGGATTCCCATTCTTTCTCATATGATAGTAGCAGCACATCTCAACATGAGATATCTTACCAAGTAAACCTTTATCTATCACATTTTCTTTCGCATCAATCATATGCGGGGTACTTCTTCTTTGTGTACCTACCTGCACTTTTTTGTTGTATTTTCGGGCTGCGCTAAGTACCGCTTCTCCTTCCAGTACATCAACGCTAACTGGTTTTTGTAAATAAACATGCGCACCTGATGTCATTACGTCTATAGTCTGTCGCGCATGCCAGTGATCCGGAGTACCTATGAGAACCAGATCTAATTTATTATCCGCCAGCATCTTTCTGTAATCTCCATACAATTTTGGAATCTTCCTTGAGACTTGTCGCTCACTAATCAACTTACCAGCTTCCTCCAGATGGTTTCTATCCACATCGCATACCGCGACAACATCAATATCGCTGACCTGAATGAGTCTGAAAAGATCGCTTTTTCCGTACCAGCCCGCCCCAATTAAACCAACCCGCATGTTGTTGAGTGTGCCAGCAAATGCTAACCCCTTAGCCTGCAATGCAGATAAAGTTAAAACAGCACTAGTGCCTAGAATGAATTTTCTACGGTTCAGATTAAAGTCAGCCGTCATATTTTGTTTGTTATTTTTCAATGTGAAAACAAAAAAATGAAGATAATGTTTATTTGGCCATTTCGGGTTTCAGTTTCTCTGATGAGCTATTGATGAATAAATGAAAGTCGATACCTTAATTCCATCTTGGAAATGCGATAATTTATATTAATCATTGCTGGCTTGCCGAATATTTTTTTGGTTTAAGCCCTATATATCTTTCAAAAAGCCTTGAAAAATGGCTTAAATTGGTAAAGCCTACCTGATAGCCTGCTTCCGATACCGAGAACTTTTGTTCTTTAATCAAATAAGCGGCCTCCTTGATCCTCAGCGCTTGGTAATAATTGTAGATACTGTTGCCAAAGATTTGTTTGAACAAACGTTTGAGTTTGCTCTCGCTCATGCCCGCAAACCGCGCAAGTTCAGATAAGTTTGGTGCAATACTTAAATCTGAAATTATTTTGTCCTTTATAAGGTAAGCAAACTTCACATCAGAAGCATTAAGGGGATAGCTTCTCAGGTCCCGGCGTTTTAATAATTCGATGAAAAATAAATAGATAAGCTCTTGCGCTTTTAATTTATAAAAAAAGTTATTGAGCGCCTTGGGAATGTTCGATTCAATTATTTCAGTAGCTACGGCTTGCATTTTCGGAGACAATATTTCCTCATAAAAATAAGGCCGATACGCTGATAGAATCGTATGCAGCACTTTATGCTCTTCTTTTTGGAAAAGCAAATTTTTCAAATCATTAAGCTGAATTACAATGATTATCGTATTTATACTGGAATTAGCAGGAAACAAAGTCTCATAATCAATGTTGTCGGAGGTTATCTGAACGGAAGGAAAACGATTGTAATTTGATTTTGGAAAAGCATTGTTATTTTTTCGATCTTTTGCAGGAGATAGTATCGTGTGAAAAGTAAATGTAATGCCGTAATTAAGCTCTTTAACGGAAATTCGTCTGAGTATTAAATCTTTTTTCAATACAAAACGATGAATCATTAATTTGAGTGATGATCCAAGCTTATAACCCTGCACGTACCCCTTGCCAATATTTTCTGGAATCTCAATTATTCCTTCCTGCATCTTGCTTCCAAGGAAGGACGCGAAGGCTTCCATTAAGGTTGTTTCTCCGGAAGTTTTAAATTCAAAAACCATAAAACCTTTTTGGACTATTTTATGGTCAAAAGTAGCTATTTTCTATACATATAGCTATATACTTTTGTTAAAAAATAATATTATGCAAGCAATTGAAAAGAAAAAGACAGCGATCATAAACGCTATGATCTTTGACGGCGTTAACACCATCGGAATCAAAACAGTGGTTTTTGCAGAAGGCAAAATAATCAGTATTGGTGGCGCCATCCCGGCCGATGCCGATATTATAGATGGAGCTGATGCAACCTTGTTACCTGGACTTATTGACGCTCATACGCACACTTCAGTTGACAGCCTTCGTTCTGCCTTGAAATTTGGCGTCACTACCGAACTGGAGATGATGGGTGGTTTTACCAAAAAAGGCAGGGAGATGCAATTGAATGGTATTAAGGACATCGCTGATGTTCGTTCGGCAGGTATGGGACTGACTGCGCCGGGCGGGCATCCGGATGAACTTATTCCTAAATGTGATGGCATACCGGATTTTGTGCTGAAAGAAATGGAAAGAATGAATGAGGAAGAAAAAGCAGCTTTCCTTGCAGCTCACGAAGAGCAGCATGTCGAGGAGCCAAATAGCCCCGGTGTTACAACTGAAACCGGTGCAAAACAGTTCGTAAGCCGTCAGGTTGAAAATGGAGCCGATTACTTTAAAATAATGATTGAAGAAGGTACAGTCATGAACGCTCCCGGTCTGCCTTTAATAAGCGAAAAAGTAATGAAAGTAGCCGTGGACGAGGCTCATAAATTGGGAAAAATAGCTATAGCACACGTTTTAACCGCCGAAGCTGCCAAAAAGGCCATGTCTATTGGTGTAGACGGACTGGCTCACTTATTTATAGACCGTCCATCGTGGACAGCTGAATTGGTTCAATCAATCGCAGATCGTGGTGCATTCGTTACACCATGCCTAGTTTTAAACTCATCGATAATTGGCAACAGTGCTTGTCAGCTTGCACACGATGAGCGTGTAATATCTAAATTAGACGAACAGTGGATGAATACCCTATGCTCATGTTTTCATACATTTCCGGAAGGGAAAATGGAAGATAACTTCAACAATGTAATGGACCTTCATCTGGCAGGTGTGGATATTTTGGTTGGAACGGATGTTTCAGTTCCGGTTCCATACTTGGGTGGTTTGGCTCACGGCGTAAGCGTACACCATGAGTTACAGCTTCTAGTAGAAGCTGGATTAACACCTGTTGAAGCGCTGCGGGCGGCAACTTCGGTCCCGGCAAGAAGATTTGACTTATTTGACAGAGGTCAAATAAAAGAAGGTAAAAGAGCAGACATGATACTGGTAAAAGGTAACCCTACCAAAAATATTTCGGATACGCTATCTATAATGCATGTTTGGAAAGAGGGTATACAATACTTTACAAGCTAATATCTAATCAAGGCACCCAATAAAGAGATCAGGGCAAGAATATGTTAAAATCGTATTAAAATATCGTTGGTGATATTGCTATATTTGACTGATTATAAGCGGTATATATTTTGCGAACACCACACTATTATTTTATCACACATTTGAAAATAAACAATTAACACAAACAACAAAAATTAAAAATTAAAAAAATGGAAAAAACAATCTTAGCGTCTTGCGTTTTAACAATCGTAGTCGCAAACAATTCATTCGCACAAGAAAAACGCATTCCTGCGGCTGTGGGTCGTGAAGAGTACATTGAAGTTGAAAAAAACGTTCGGCTGCATGTAACCGATATAGGAGAGGGAAAGCCTATCGTACTTATTCACGGATGGCCCCTTAGTGATGGAATGTATGAGTACCAGTACCAATATCTGGTAGAGAAAGGATTCAGGGTAATTGGAATTTCTTTGAGAGGTTTTGGAAAGTCGGATCAACCTTATGGGAAATATGACTATGATGTATATGCAGATGATATCAAAGTAGTATTGGATAAGCTTGAAATCAGTGGTGCTACATTGGGTGGCTTTTCAATGGGAGGCGCTATTTCCGTCCGTTATGTAACAAGGTATAATGCAGCACACATTAGCAAATTGGCGTTATTTGGTGCAGCGGTACCTGTGTGGACACAAAGAACTGACTTTGCAATAGGGCTTACAAAAGATCAGGTAAACGAATTAATAGTGCTTAGCCGTACCAATAGGCCACAGCTTCTTGAGGATTTTGGGAAAATATTTGCTGCAACAGAAACGGCGATATCACCGGGATTGGGCAACTGGTTGGGAACGATTAACCTGGAGGCATCTCCTTACGCAACTACACAAAGCCTGATTGCACTCAGAGATACCGATCTTCGTGCGGAATTGAATAAAATCAATATCCCTGTAGCTATTTTCCACGGCACGAAGGACAAAATTTGCGACTTTAATCTTGCTGAAGAAATGAATAAGGGTATTAAAAATTCCTTTATTGTAAGGTTCGAAAATAGCGGACATGGTTTATTTATTGAAGAGCTTGATAAATTCAATAGCGAACTGGAAAAGTTTGCAAACCAATAGTTTTCTATCCTCCTGGGACTACCCTCTGAATGATGATAGATTTAATTATTTCAGTTAAATCAATAACAATAGTATAAAGTATGAACAACATGAGTAGCAATAAAAGGGAATTGTCATCAGAACAACGTGAAGAACTATTCGAAACATTGAAAGTCCGTTTTGAAAAAAACATGAACCGCCATAAAGGTCTTGAATGGGCTAAAGTACAGGCAAAGCTGGAGGCTAATACTGAAAGGCTGGGGTCGCTCAACGAAATGGAAAGAACGGGCGGCGAACCGGATGTTGTTGATTATGATAAAAAGATAGGTGAATACATTTTTTATGATTGTTCAGCGGAAAGTCCTAAAGGCCGCAGAAGTATTTGTTATGACGGTGAAGCGCTGGAATCAAGGAAGTCCCACAAACCTGAAAATACCGCTATGGATATGGCAGTTGCAATGGGCATTGAGCTTTTAACGGAAGAACAATATCTGGCTTTGCAACAATTGGGAAATTTCGATACGAAAACGTCGAGTTGGATTATAATCCCTGCTGAAATCAGAAAACTCGGCGGCGCCCTCTTTTGCGATCGTCGCTATGGCAAGGTATTCGTATACCACAATGGTGCAGACTCCTATTATGCTGCTAGAGGATTCCGTGGCTCGCTCAGGGTTTAAATTTGTATAGACAGCAAGGTGCAAATACTTACCTTTGGCCGAATGAGTATTCAAGAAAGACTTAAGCAAAAAATAGACTTTAAAACCAAGCCTCTCGGAGCTTTGGGTCAATTGGAAGAATTAGCCTTGCAAATCGGAACAATACAGGATACCGAAAATCCAACGCTTAACAAACCAACCATTATTACCTTTGCTGGCGATCATGGGATCGCTGAATCAGGGGTCAGTGCCTATCCGGCCAGCATCACTCCACAAATGGTCTTCAATTTTTTGAACGGAGGAGCAGCCATCAATGTATTTTGCAGACAGCATAATATTGATCTGAAAATCGTGGATGCCGGAGTAAACTATATATTCCCGGACCATCTGGACCTTATCGATGCGAAAGTCGCCATGGGAACCAAGAATTTTCTCTATGAAGATGCCATGACCCCTGCGCAATTAAATGAATGCTTCGAAAGCTCAGCCCGGATTGTAAACGATGTTGCTCAAAAAGGTTGCAACATCATTGGCTTTGGAGAAATGGGAATTGGAAATACTTCCTCTGCAAGCCTGCTAATGGCAAATCTTACCTGCCTTCCTTTATCCGATTGTACAGGGAAAGGTACAGGTTTGACCGAGGAAAACCTAACCAGAAAAATACGAATCTTACAGGAAGCCCAAAACAATCATCCTCAACCGGTCGGAGCAAAGGAAGCTCTTTGTGTTTTTGGTGGCTTTGAAATTGCCATGATGTGTGGTGCCATGTTAAATGCTTATCAGAACAATATGATTATTCTGGTCGATGGCTTTATTGCCAGTGCCGCCTTATTATGCGCCAGTGACCTAAACTGCGAAATCATGACGAACGTTATCTTTTGTCATGAAAGCCATGAGCAAGGTCATAAGAATCTTTTAAACTATCTTAACGCTCAACCCATTCTGAGTTTAGGCATGCGCGTTGGCGAGGGGACAGGCTGTGCTGTTGCCTATCCTATTATCGAAAGTGCATTGCTCTTCCTTGATGAAATGGCTACATTTGATAACTTATGAGATACGAAATCCAGATTTTCTTTACTTCGCTAATGTTCTACACACGTATTCCTTGTCCCTCCTGGGTTGATCATTCGGAAGAATACCTGAACAGAGCCACCCGTTATTTTCCTCTAATCGGCTGGATAGTCGGCGCTATTGTTTGTCTGGTTCTTTATGGATCGAATTTGATTTTTCCACCAGCTATATCCGTTATTCTGGCTTTGAGCACCAGTGTACTGCTGACAGGTGCCTTTCATGAAGATGGATTTGCTGATGTCTGTGACGGATTTGGGGGAGGATGGACAGCGGAAAGAATTCTTGATATCATGAAGGACAGTCGCATAGGTGCTTATGGCGTTGTAGGTATTCTTCTGCTATTTTCATTGAAAATATTTGCGCTTATTGAACTACTTCAATTTAATGTCTGGTTTTGTATCCAGGCCATTTTATTAGCCCACGTTTGCAGCCGTTTCACTGCTATCCTGATCATGCACAGCCACGAGTATGCGCGTGCTGATGCTACAAGTAAGGTAAAACCTCTTGCCAAAGTCCTTCTCCAGAAGGACTTTCTGATTGCAGCTCTTTGGTTGATTCCTGTCTTTTTACTGTTTCAAAGCTGGTTGATTCTGCTGGTCTGCATTCCATTATATCTGTTAAAGCGCTACCTGGCATCCTATTTCCAAAACTGGATTGGCGGATATACCGGTGATTGCCTAGGTGCCACCCAACAGTTAGCTTTTGTGTTTATCCTCTTATTCTGTCTAGGAGCATGCAAGTATATTTGATCAGGCATACCACACCTGCCATTGAAAAAGGTATCTGCTACGGTCAGTCCGATATTACCGTTGAAGAAAGTCTGTTCGAAGAAGAACTTAAAACCATTCGATCCAAAATCCCTGCTATATTCGACCATGTGTATAGTAGTCCCTTACAACGTTGCATTAAGCTGGCCGAAAAGCTCTCCGCAAGCATACAAACTGATGCGCGCCTGAAGGAGATTAATTTTGGAGACTGGGAACTGCAGAAATGGGATGAAATTGCCAAAGAGCCTCTGAATTCCTGGATGAACGACTATGTTTCCCAGACTGTTCCCTGTGGAGAAAATTATAATCAGTTATACGAACGCAGCGCACAATTTCTCGACGATTTGCTGAAGGAAGAACATACAAATATCGCCATCATAACCCACGCCGGAAATATCCGAAGCATCCTCAGCTGGGTTCTTGATTTACCTTTGAAAAACACCTTCCGTATCGCCCTGGATTACGGAACCGTTGTCAAGCTAAACCTTCAGCAAAATAAGGAAATGAATCAAATAAGTTTATTATTTTAACTCATTGCTGGCAATACTATTTACAGGTAGCGGCATTTAGACTACAATACTATCTATTGTTAATTTCCAATTAAATAACGTTTCTGTTTCACCCATTTTAATAAAACCATTTTTTTCGAGCACTTTGAAAGAAGCAGTGTTTACCTTATCAGTTGAAGCGATTATTGATTTTACGATAGATTGCGCTGCAATCCATCTAGTAATTCCATGTACAATTTCTGTCATAAAACCTTTGTTTCGAAATTCATCGTAGGTTCCATAACCAATTTCCACTTCTCCTTTTGCATTTGGTTCTCCATACATACATATGTCACCAACCATTTTGTTATCAGTTTTAGAAATTACTGTCCAAATTGTTGAATACAAATAGTTTCTGGTTTTATCTGCCATATTTGGAAAAATAGTTTGTTCAAATGCTTCTTTCAGATCAATGGAGATTACTCGTGAAGACCTGTTCAGGTTTAGTTCAGTTTCTAATGAATTGTCGCATTGTACATATTTTACCAGCTGGTCGTATGATAAGGGTTTCAAAATAAATCTTTCGGTTTCTATTATTATACCATTTGTAACTTTTGGTTTCCATATAAATATTTATCCACCTCTCATCCGCCTTTTATAATAAAGTTCTTCTAAGTTCCTCCGCAGACTTTGGAGATAAATATCCCAAAGGAATATCGAACACGGTTCGTGCTCCTATTTGACCTTCTTTTGCCATTTTTCCTACAGCTCTTGTATAGGCCACTAAAACACTGGCTGTAAATTCTGGATTGCTTTCTAAGGTTAAGCTAAATTCAATTTTTTGCTTAGAACCATTTCCTGTAATGCCAGAACGAAATACAATTCCTCCATGTGGCATACTCGAATGGTTTGCTAATAATTCTTCTTCAGTAATAAAATGAACGGTAGTTTGGTATTCATCAAAATAATGAGGCATTTCAGTGATGGTATTTTCAATTTCAGATAAATTGGCACCTTCATTTGCAACAACATAACAAACTCGTTGATGTTTTTCTGCTGTCGATAGCTTTGGGTTTTCACCTGCACGCACTTTTTCAATTGCACTATCCACAGGTATCGTATATTGAACAGCATTTTTAACACCAGAAACTCGTCTTACCGCATCCGAATGACCTTGACTCAAGCCCTTGCCCCAGAAAGTATAATCTTCACCTTGTGGTAAGATGCTCTGACCAAGTAATCTCGCCATGGAAAATAAACCAGGATCCCAGCCTGTGGAGATAAGACTCAATGTATTATTAGCTTTAGAAGCTTCGTCAACCTGTTTGAAATACGCTGGAATTTTCGCATGCGTATCAAAGCTATCTACGGTATTAAATAGTTTTGAAATCATTATAACTTGCTCAGGCAAGTCTTTTGCAGATCCTCCACAGAGAATCATCACATCAATTTTGTCCTTGAAATCTTCTATTTGCGAAATAGAAATCACTTTTGAATCGGTATTCAATTCAGTTGGTGATCTTCTTGTAAAAATAGCAACCAGCTCCATATCTGGATTTTGCTGAATAGCTAATTCAGCACCTTTTCCTAAATTACCATAACCAACAATACCAACTCTTAAAATATTATTCACAATGTTTTCCATCATTTTATTATTATCCGTTATATTTCATTATATCATATCATACTGGCTTTCCCGTACTATGCTTTTCGTGTTTGCTCAGTTGGATAACTTGCTAAGTTAAAATAAAAAGTATATTTATTCGGAATCAGAACTGACATAAAAATATGTTCTTGTTGCGTAGGGATGATCTTTCCAATAAAACTTATCCGTTGACAAATCCAACGATTCAAGCCAAGCTATAAACTCTTTTGCTTTTTTAATATTTCCATTAAGTATAATGGGGTTCTCCAATTGTAATGTTAAAGGATTGAAAACGAATGATACGCTTATTTCATTAGTCCGTGTTTTCCAATCTTTTTCAAATTTCACCCAGTTATTTTGATACTTTTCCGACAAAGCATACACAAACTTGAAATTGTTATAACCTACATGGCTGTAAAATTTACAAGAAAGTGTTCATAAGTCAAAACTTTTCTAGCTAAATTTACATAATTACAGGAGCAACGGGGCATTTTGTATTAGCTAATTAAAAGGCAGAAATTTCATAAATACAAATCAGAAATGGAAACAATAAACACAAAAATGAAAGTGGAAATATGGAGTGATATCATATATCTCATTTAATCCTTTTTAAGATCATCCTCTTTTATACTTTTTAACCCTTTGGTCCATCTTACAAGCTCATCTAGCATTACTTTTGTTGTTTTTATCAATTGTTCATTGGGTATAAATGCTCCATCCTCATTAATCAGTTGATTTATGAATGGAATGTTTACAGTTTCTGCCAGTGCTATGTTTCTTAGGGAAAGTAAGTCATGTTTCAAGCTGATAGTTGCTCTTATTCCCGCAAATGCGCCTATTGAATAACTTACAATTCCAGAAGGTTTATAAGCCCATTCATGCACAAGATATTCCAGAGCATTCTTGAGTGGTGCCGGATAACTGTGATCGTATTCTGCTGTTACAAAAACAAATGCATCAGCTTCGTCAATTTTAGCACTCCATTGTTTTGTATGTTCATGTTCATATTGCTTCATCATAGGATGCACAGGCTCGTTCATAAGCGGTAGGTTAATTGTGCCCAAATCCAGCAGTTCTACATCAAAGCTATCTTGGTTTTCTGCTTGTTCTGTAACCCAGCGTGCTACTACTGGCCCTTTTCTTCCAGGCCTAACTGTGGATATAATAATTTTAAGTTTGTACATACATTATCTAGTAATTGTTCATCCAATTCTTGAAGACTGGATTTGGCAGCTGCCTTAATATTTCGTCGCTGATATCGTATAGTTACATTTTGATTAATTTAGATTTCTGTTAAAGCTTTTATTTTAAGGAGTTTATGAAAATTAAATTCTTTTAAAGAATTAAGCAGCAGATCTTTATTTTGTTTCAGCTATTTATATATAGACCTTATGGGAGTGCAGCCAAAAACAAAAGAAAATCAAAAAATATCCCCGAGCTTAATTACTTTTTCTTCAAATTCCAAAAACTAATTTTACACCTTATTTCAAACCCAAGTTTCTCATAAAGTTTAATGGCTCCTATATTTGTTTCGGCTACGTGCAGATAGGGAGTTTTATTCTCCCTAAGAATTTTGTTTGAAGCATGAGTTACCAACTGCTGGTTGCACCAGGTTTACCAATTGGAATAAGTCTTGAAGAAAATCATTTTTTAGTTCTATAATTTGCTCTATAAAAATCATTTCAGTAATATTCTTAAGAATCATTTGGTTACAGACCAGTTCATTTTTTAATTCTATTGCATCTTTAAACGAAGCCATCATCTGCTTCATGCCTGTAGTATAGTCTTCCAGATTCATTCTGTGAAAATTGCCAAAAAATAATAAGTTAACCTTCTTCTTTTTAACTTCTTCTACCGTATGATAGCCATCTGGTACCGATGGTCGTGTCGCCAATATAGCAATTACCATCGTTGCCAGGCTGATACAAAGCAAAATAGCTGTAGGGAGAATTAAATGAGTATCAGTATCTAGTTTTCTTAACAAAAGTGCTATTACTACTGAAAGTATAATTGAGTTTACCGTAATTAAGATATTGGATTTATTATCGGCCATATTACTCAGTCGTTGATTGTTGGTTGAGGTGATCCTAAACATGGTTTCTATTCCTCTGTCTGGTCGTTTGTCTTTCTTTTTTTCAGGATTTTTCCCGTTTTCGATTTCTTCATTTATCATAGTTTCTGATTCTTTTCGTTTTAACTGTTCAATATTTTGCTGTTTCTTTTTATCAAGCAGGTTACGGCAATAAGAGGTGTGATAATGGTGGCTTTCCAATAATGTGGTAGTGTTCTTACGCCATTCGTCTTTATCGATCTTTGTTCCGCCTGCTTCTACTTCTTTACGCATTAACTTATTCCTAACGCTGAACCAATTGTTACCAAAGTGAAATAAATCTGTATCACATACAATTTCTTCCAGTAGATTTTTTGGAGATTGAGGAATATGTGTAGCTAAAATACAGTTGCCAATAGCATCTATCATCGCTTCGTCTACACCCTTTTTCTTTAAAAACTGTTTTGCAATGTCTGCACCACGTTTTTCATGGTCGCAATGGCCATCTTTGTAATAGCCTATGTCATGAAAATAAGCCGCAATAATTACAATTGCGTATTCTTTGTCTTTAAGTTGGTAGTATTTCGCAATTTGTTTGGCAGCTTCAACAACTTCTTGTACATGAATCTCATTATGGAACCTCAACTTCGAGATATCATGCTTACTCATGTATCTTCTTACATAGGAAGCTACCTCGGTTATAAGTGCGTTATAGTCCATTATTATCGGATACAGTTCAGTTTTTTAAATGCGCCATTAACTAAATTCAGCCTTTTTATTAAGATATTAATCTATTTCCCTGTACTAAGATACTTAATTAAAAGATAGGTGAAAAAAGTTCCATATATGTTATAGCTGTATATTAATTAAACTTTTCCTTCTAAAATAATATCGATTTCTTCTTTAATACTTTTATCTGAAGTATTGGAAAGAAAAAATTCTTCATAATATGCTTTTATAAAAGCGGTTAAGGGAGTGGCAATGAGTGCGCCGATCAAACCAAAAGCACTTGCCATGGCTAACATCACGAACAAGGTGGAAACGGGGTGTAAATTCAT
>Ga0160445_100747_pt1 | contig 12473 bp, 12 predicted proteins | sample HID1972M_E1MG_FD_108215 | JGI IMG/M metagenome (GOLD analysis project Ga0160445, IMG submission 108215) | Enriched pill bug-associated microbial communities from UW Madison campus, WI, USA - HID1972M_E1 MG | ecosystem: Host-associated > Arthropoda: Insects > Digestive system > Unclassified ... | reverse complement strand
GCGCCATCGCCGTGAACCCCGAAGTCATCCTGATGGACGAGCCCTGCTCGGCGCTAGACCCGATCGCCACAGCGCGGATCGAGGAGCTGATCGACGAACTGCGCGAGCGGTTCTGCATCGTCATCGTCACCCACTCGATGGCCCAGGCCGCGCGCGTGTCGCAACGCACCGCCTTCTTCCACATGGGCCGTCTGGTCGAGACCGGGGACACGGAAGACATCTTCCAGAATCCGCGCGAACGGCGCACGCTCGACTACATCACGGGACGCTTCGGCTAATCCGATGAACCAGCACACCGTCAAAGCCTATGGCGACGAACTGAACCAGATCACGGCCGAGATCGCCCGCATGGGCGGCTTGGCCGAGGCCCAGGTTGCGGACGCCATCGATTCCGTCGCCCGGCGCGATATCGCTCTGGCCCGCGCCGTGGTCGAACGCGATCTGAAGTTGGACGCCCTTCACCGCGATATCGAGAAGAAGGCGATCCGCCTGATCGCCTTGCGCCAGCCGGTTGCTAGCGACCTGCGCCGCACCCTGGGCGCCATGAAGATCGCCACCGATCTGGAGCGCACAGGCGACCTGGCCAAGAACATCGCCAAGCGCGCGTTGATCCTGGCCGAAGCCCAACCGATGCAGCCCCTGACCCGTTCGATCGAGCGGATGGGACGGCTGGTCTCGACCCGCCTGCGCGACGTGCTGGATGCCTATACGGCCTCGGAACTCGATCGCGCCGTCGCCGTCTGGCAGACCGACGACGAGGTCGACGAGCACTACAACGCCCTGTTCCGCGAATTGCTGACCTACATGATGGGCGATCCGCGCACGATCGGCGCCTGTACCCATCTGCTCTTCATGGCCAAGAACCTGGAGCGGATCGGCGACCACGCGACCAACATCGCCGAAACCGTCCACTACGAGATCACGGGCGAAGACATCGTGGGCGAACGCCCACGCGCCCAGCCCACGGCTGAGGATTCCGATCCGACGCCGAACCTTTCGACGCACTGACCCGAGACCGGAGACCCGACGTGCAGCCCTATATCCTTGTGATGGAAGACGAGGACGCGCTGGCGACCCTTCTTCAGTACAATCTCGAAAAGGAAGGCTACGACGTCGCCGTCGCCGCCGACGGCGAGGAGGGCATGCTCCAGATCGACGAGCGTCTGCCCGATCTGGTTTTGCTGGACTGGATGCTGCCCAAGCTGTCGGGCATCGAGGTCTGCCGTCGCATTCGCGGCAAGGCCGAGACCCGCAACCTGCCGATCATCATGCTGACGGCGCGCGGCGAGGAGAGCGACCGGGTTCGCGGTCTGGACACCGGCGCCGACGACTATCTGACCAAGCCCTTTTCGATGGTCGAGTTGATCGCGCGCATCCGCGCCGTCCTGCGCCGCATTCGTCCGGGCCTGGCCGACGACCGCCTGAACCACGGCGACATCGTCGTCGATCGCGTCTCGCATCGGGTGAAGCGCAACGGCAAGGAGGTCCATCTGGGCCCGACCGAGTTCCGCTTGCTGGACCACTTCATGCAGCACCCCGGGCGGGTGTTCAGCCGCAAGCAGCTGCTGGACGCCGTCTGGGGCTCGGACGTCTATGTCGAGGCCCGCACCGTCGACGTTCACGTCGGGCGCCTGCGCAAAGCCCTGGCCATCGCCGACGAAAGTGCCAACCCCATCCGCACGGTCCGCTCGGCGGGCTATTCGCTGGATCTGGAAGGCTAAAACGAGAAGGGCGGCTCTCGGAGCCGCCCTTTGCAATTCAAATCTGCTCTGCGACCACTTCGTTGGGGTCCAGCGCATAGACCGTGGCGCAGTATTCGCAGGTGACGCGGATCTTGCCGTCGTCCTCCAACATGTCGGCGCGCTCGGCGGGATCGAACGAGGCCAGGACCGAGGCGATCCGTTCGCGCGAGCAACGGCAAACGGCCGTCAGTTCTCGCGCGCCCTCCAGCCGCACGCCGTCTTCGTGGAAAAGGCGGAACAGCAGGGTTTCGGGCGAGATCGTCGGATCGACCAGCTCGTCATCGCCCAGCGTGCCGAACAGGGCCCGCGTGCGGTCCCAGACCTCTTCGGTCGAACCGCGGGCCTCGTCGCCGGCGATGATCTGGATCATCGCCCCGCCGGCGCGCCACTGCGATCCGGCCTCGGTCTGAACCTGGCCGACGGCCAGGCGCACCTTGGTCGGCACCTGTTCCGACTGCTGGAAATAGTGTTCGGCGGCCAGCGACAGGCTCTCGCCTTCGATCGGCGTGATCCCTTGAGTGCGCTCAAAATCCGGGCCGCGATCCAGCGTCATGATGAAGACGCCCTGGCCCAGCAGCGAGCGGGCGCCGGGCCGGGCGAACCCCTGCGACGCTTCGGCCACCTCAGCCTCGTCGTAGCGGCAATAGCCGCGCAGCGAGCCGTCGGTGCCATAGTCTGCGACGACATAGCGCACGGGGCCGTCGCCCTGGGCCTGGACCAGCAGGCGACCCTCGAACTTCAGGCTGGAGCCGATCAGGGCCGCCAAGGCGCAGGCCTCGCCCAACAGGGCGGCGACCGGCTCCGGATAGGCGTGGGCGGCCAGGATCTTGTCGATGGTCGCGCCCAGGCGAACCAGGCGACCGCGCACGGGCCAGCCTTCGATCTGGAAGGCGGCGGCCAGATCGTCGGAAACGGGAATGTTGGGCGCGTGATCGGTCACGGCGAGGTCCTTTGGGGCGTCATTTGGGGATCGCGGCTATGTAGGCGCCCGTAAGCGACTTGATAAGGGGGCTAATCCGCTGGGGCTGGGGCGGGCGACGGAACCGATTTCGGCGCGGATCGCTCTTTTGGCTCAAGCGGAGCCGTCGCTCCGTTCATGACGCCAATAACTGGAAGAGGTTCCGCCGATGATCCGCGACATCGATCCGATTGAAGAGATTCGCAAACACCCCGGCATCACCGCCGGCAGCCTCCTCGCGGTCGCGCTCGGCGCTGTCGCCGTCGTCTATCTGACGCAACGCAGTGGCCCCACCCGTTACCAGCGCATCAAGTCGCGCATCGACCCGCGCGGCTGGGTCGATAAGTCCGAACTGCGCGACCGTTTCCACGACGCCGTCGACGCCTTCCGCCACCGCGCCGAGGATGTCGGCGAACGCGCCGGCGCGCTTTCGCGCGACGCCCGCCACCGCGCCGCCGATACCGCCTATGACGTGCGCGACCGCGCCGACGACTGGTTCCGTTCGGCCCGCAAGGACGGCAAGAAGGCGCTGAAGAAGCATGGCAAGACGGCGCGCCGCTACGCTGACGACGCCGGTCAATATGCGCGTGACCACGCCCGCGAAGGCGGCGCCCTTCTGGCGGTGGCGACCATCGCCGCAGCCGTCGGCGCAGCGGTTCTCGAAAGCCGTCGTCCCGACAGCCACGTGCGTCGCATCGCCCGCTTCTGACATTTTCGTGTCGCCCGCCCGGTGAAAATCGCGGCGGGCGGCAAACTTTTAGCGCATCTGCCCACAGTGAGCAGCATCGCTCGGCTTTGCCGCAGGCGCGAAGGCCGCTAAGACGCCGCCCATGAGCGCGCGCCGCACCCTGATCTTCGACTTCGATTCGACCCTGGTCGATTTCGAGACCCTTGAGGCCCTGGCCGACATCGCCCTGGCGGACGCGCCGGGCGCAGCCGATACGCGTGCTCAGATCGCCGCTCTGACCGACCAGGCTATGGCCGGAGACATCGAGTTCGGCGAGGCTTTGCGCCGCCGGCTGGCGCTGCTGCCGCTGACCCGCGCCCATGTCGCCGCCCTGGCCCAGAGCGCGTCGGACCACCTGACGGCGTCTGTGCGACGCAACCTGAACTTCTTCCAGCAGCACAAGGGCAAGGTCGTCATCCTCTCCGGCGGCTTCCGCGAGGTGATTGCGCCCGTCGCCGAAGAGCTGGGCGTCTCTGCCGATCGCGTGCTGTGCAACGATCTGATCTATGACGCCGACGACCGCGTGGTCGGCGTGGACGACGCCAACCCGCTGTCGCACGCCAACGGCAAGCCGAGCGCAATTCACGGCCTGAACCTGTCCGGTCGCGTCGTCATGGTGGGCGACGGCTGGAACGACGCCGAGGTCAAGATCGCGGGCGCCGCCGACGCCTTCTACGCCTTCACCGAGGTCGTGCGCCGCCCGCCGGTGGTCCAGGTCGCCGACGCCGAGGCCGCGTCGCTCGACGAGGTGCTCCATGCCGAAGGCCTGGTCGGCCGCTGGTCCTTCCCGCGCAGCCGCATGAAGATGCTGCTCCTGGAAAACATCCACCCCGCCGCCGTCGAGCGGCTGGAGGAGGCGGGCTATTCGGTCGAAACCCAGAAGGGCGCGCTGGACGAGGACGATCTGATCGCGGCCATCAAGGGCGTCCATGTCCTGGGCATCCGCTCAAAGACCACGGTCAGTCGCCGCGTGCTGGAACAGGCCGATCGGCTGATGGCCGTCGCGGCCTTCTGCATCGGCACCAACCAGATCGACCTGGACGCGGCCTCGGATCACGGGGTGGCGGTGTTCAACGCCCCCTATTCGAACACCCGCTCGGTGGTCGAGCTGGCCATCGGCCTGATGATCGTCCTGATGCGCGACGTGGCGGACAAGTCGGCGGCCATGCACGTCGGCAAGTGGAACAAGTCCGCCACCGGCTCCAAGGAGCTGCGCGGCAAGACCCTGGGCATCGTGGGCTATGGCGCGATCGGCAGCCAGTTGTCGGTCCTGGCCGAAAACCTGGGCATGCGGGTGCTGTTCTATGACCTGTCGGAGCGCCTGGCCTTGGGCAATGCGCGCCGCATGCGCTCGCTGGACGCGCTTCTGGCCGAAAGCGACGTAGTCACCCTGCATGTCGATGGCCGCAAGGAGAACGCCAACATCTTCGGTGCGGCCCAGTTCGGCCGGATGAAGGAAGGCGCGTTGTTCCTGAACCTGGCGCGGGGCCATGTGGTCGACGTCGGCGCCCTGTCCCAGGCGATCGGCTCTGGCCGGGTCGCCGGCGCCGCCGTCGATGTCTTCCCCGAAGAACCGCGCACCAACGCCGACCCGTTCGAGAGCCCGCTTCAGGGCCTGCCCAATATGGTCCTGACGCCGCACATCGGCGGCTCGACCGAAGAGGCGCAGGAGGCCATCGCCGAGTTCGCGGCGGAGCGCCTGCTGGGCTATCTGAACCGGGGCGACACGACCTTCAGCGTCAACCTGCCCAACGTCCAGCTCTCCGAAGTTTCGGGCGCGCACCGCATTCTGCACATCCACAGAAACCAGCCGGGCGTGCTGGCCGAACTGAACCGCGCCCTGGCTTCGGCGGGCCTGAACATCCTGGGCCAGCACCTGAAGACGGACGAGCGCACGGGCTATGTCATCACCGATGTGGACCGCGATTACGACCCGGAGGCGCTACGCGAACTCAAGACGGTGCCGGGCACGCTGAAGTTCCGCACGTTGCAGTGATACGTCGCTCGCAAATATCTTCTCAAAGCTGACCTCGCGGCATCTTGCGCTCTGCGCGAACTGGCGCATCCTCACGTCGAACGGCCGCGCAACGACGGCTGCGGGAGGAATTTCATGTCACGCTTCATCACCGGCGGCGCCGTCGCCGCTCTGGCGCTCGCCGCCTGCGCCTTTGCCGGCTCGGCCTCGGCCCAGACTTACAACCGTCTTGTCGTCTTCGGCGACAGCCTCAGCGACAACGGCAACCTGTTTCTGATCTCGGGCGGGACCCAGCCGCCGTCGCCGCCCTATGCGCGGCGCTTCTCGAACGGTCCGACCTTCGTCGAACTGCTGGGCTTCAACGCCGCCAACTTCAACGGCTCGGTCACGGGCAGCATCAACTACGCCTTCGGCGGCTCGCGCACCGACGCCTCGGCCGGCGTGCCGTTCGGCATGCTGAACCAGCTGTCGCGCTACACCGCTGCAGGCGGCCGTTTCAGCTCGACCGACTTGGTCAGCGTCCTGGGCGGCGCCAACGACATCTTCCAGGGCCTGCCCGCCGCCGGCGCTTCCGCCAGCCCGGTCGCCGCCATCACCCCGGTCGCCACGACCGCCGCCGCCAACATCAACAGCCTGGTCAACACCGTGGCGGGCGCGGGGGCCGGGACCATCCTGGTCACCAACCTGCCCAAGCTCAGCCTGACGCCTCAGTTCCGTGGCACGACCGCCGCGCCCCTGGCCGACTTCGCCGTCACCACCTTCAACACGGCGCTTCAGACCAATCTGACCGCCACGGCCGCCGCCCGCCCAGGCAGCAACATCATCATGATGGACCTGTTCAAGATCGGTGACACCCTGGCCGGCAATCCGGGCCTGTTCGGCATCACCAACATCACCCAGCCCTGCTTCAACGGCGTAACGGTCTGCACGAACCCCGACAGCTACTTCTACTTCGACGGCGTCCACCCGACGGCGGCGGGCCACCGGATCATCGCGCAGCTGGCGACCGACTACCTCTACTACGGCGACATCGGCGCCCAATCGACCCTGCAGGGTGAGACGGCCTACCGTCACCGCGAGGACGCCCTGGACGCCGCCAGCGAGGCCCTGTCGGGTCGTCAAGCGTGGGAGGCCGGCGTCTCCGTCACCACCTCGGCCCTGATCGACAGCGTCGACACCGACGCGCGCGGCTCGGTCACCAGTTCGTCCAGCGACGGCTGGGGCGCCCGTATCGCGCTTGAGGCCGGCCCTTCGGCCAACTGGCGCTTCGGTCTGGCCGGCACGGCGCGCAACACCGACGTAGAAAGCCAGGCGCTGCAGTTCAACGTCGAAAGCTTCGGCCTCGACGTCTATGGCGGCTGGCGCTCGGGCGATGTCTTCGTCAACGCCGCCGTCGGCGTGGCGCGCGACAACATCGACGACATCGAACGCACCACCAGCCTGGCGCCGATCGTCCACACCGCCGAAACCCGCGCGCTCAGCAGCGGCGCCCGTCTGCAGGGCGGCATGTGGTTCGACATGGGCGGCGTCGCCCTGTCGCCCCGCGCGGCCCTGGCCTACGTGTCCAGCGACGTGGACGGCTATTACGAACAGGGCGTCGGCGCCCAGTATCAGTACGGCGATCGCACCGTGAAGGCCCTGACCGGCGAGGTCGCCCTGCGCGCCGAAGCGGAAATGGGCGGGTTCGGCCTGTTCGCCGAAGGGGGCTACCGCGACGCCCTGGACGACAGCTCCGATCCGGTGCGCGTCGGTCTCTACAACAACCCGGCCCAGGTGCTGTCGCGCGAGATCGACGATCCGTTCGGCGGTCAGTTCCTGGCCTCCGCCGGCGTCGAGGGGTCGGTCGGCCCGGTCAAGGTGACGGTCGGCTATCGCGGCCGCTTCGGCGACCACGCCGACAGCCACATGGGCGGCATTCAGCTGAAACTGCCGCTTTAAGCGGCAGGGGCGGGAAGGGGCCTCAGCGCCCCTTCTTCCTCACCCACATGGCGGCGTCGGCCTCGGTCAGCCAGACCTCGGCGTCGGTATGGCCGTCCCAGGCGCGAACCCCGAACGAGCCGCCCAGTTCGGTCTTCTGGCCGTCCCAGACGAAGCCTTCGGTCTTCAGCGCCTCGGCCAGCTGACGCGCCTTGGCCCGGCCCTCTTCATAGCCCGCGTGCAACATCAGCAGGGCGAACTCGTCGCCCCCAAGCCGACCCACCGCATCCGACTCGCGCAGATTGGCCAGGAACAGCTCGGCCACTGCGACCAGGGCCGCATCGCCGGCCGCATGGCCCAGGCTGTCGTTGACGCTCTTGAACCCGTCCATATCCAGATACAGCAGCACCGCCGGGACCCCGTGCCGCTGACAATAGGCCATGGTCCGCTGCATCGCCGTGATGAAGCCGCGCCGGTTCAGGGCGGGGGTCAGCACATCGTGGTCGGCGGCGGCCTCGGCGGCCGCGGCGCGCGTCTTCCACACTTCCAGCTCGACGCGCAGGCGTGCGATTTCGGCGGTCAGGTCGTGTTCGGCCACGTCGGTCACGGCGCAGGAATGGCTCCGAAGGCGCGACTCAGTCTGCGTCGCGCGGTCGAACGATGGTAGAGCGTGATCCGCTGACATTGAAGGCCGACATTACGGGCCGACGCGGCTGAAATCACGGTGTTGCGGTTGCGGGCGTCACCCGCGTGCTGTAACCGGCGCCTTTCCGCGAGGGGCCTTGCAGACATGGCGACTTCCGAAACCCCGGTGGCGATCATCATGGGCAGCCGGTCCGACTGGCCAACCATGAAGCTGGCCGCCGATCGCCTGGATCAACTGGGCGTCGCATGGGCCGCCAAGGTCGTCAGCGCCCACCGCACGCCCCAACGCCTGGTCGATTTCGCCACGGGCGCCAAGGCCGCCGGATACAAGGTCATCATCGCCGGGGCAGGGGGCGCCGCCCACCTGCCGGGCATGGCCGCCTCCATGACCGAACTGCCGGTGCTGGGCGTGCCGGTCCAGTCCAAGGCGCTGAAGGGCATGGATAGCCTTCTGTCGATCGTTCAGATGCCGGCCGGCGTTCCGGTCGCCACCCTGGCCATCGGCGAGGCGGGCGCCGCCAACGCCGGCATCCTGGCCGCCCAGATCCTGGCCCTGTCGGACGAGGGGCTGGCCGGACGCCTGGCCGCCTTCCGCGCCGCCCAGACCGAATCCGTCGCAGAAACCGTCGAGGACTGAGTGCCTGATCTTCCGCTTCCCCCCGGTTCGACCCTCGGCATCATCGGCGGAGGCCAGCTGGGCCGGATGCTGAGCCAGGCCGCCTCGCGCCTGGGCTTCGACGTCGTGATCCTGGACCCCGAGGCCGACAGCCCGGCCGGCCGGGTCTCGGCGCGCCAGATCGTCGCCGCCTATGACGACCCCAAGGCCCTGTCGGCGCTGGGCCGCGCCGCCGATGTCGTCACCTTCGAGTTCGAGAACGTGCCGGCCGAATCCATCGAGCGTCTGGCCGAGGCCGGCGCCCTCGTCGCGCCGGGACCGACGGCGCTTCGCGTGTCGCAGGACCGGGTGGACGAAAAGACCTTCCTGAACGCCGTCGGCGCCCCGACGGTCGCCTTCGCCGTCGTCGACACGCTGGACGACCTTGTCGTCGGCCTGACCGAACTGGGCCTGCCCGCCCTCCTGAAGACCCGCCGCGAAGGCTATGACGGCAAGGGCCAGGTCTGGATCCACGCCATCGAGGATGCGCCCGCCGCTCTGGAAAGCCTGGGCGGTCGTCCGGCCATCCTGGAGGCCAAGGCGACCTTCGTGCGCGAACTGTCGGTCATCGCCGCCCGCGACTGGGACGGCCATATGGCGGTCTATCCGCTGGGTGAAAACCGGCACGAAGGCGGCGTTCTGCGCACCACCCTGGCCCCCGCCGTCGTGGGCGAGAAAACGCAAGTCCGCGCCCGCGCCATCGCCGAGGCGATCCTGGACGGGCTGGATTACGTCGGCGTTCTGGGGGTCGAACTGTTCGACCTCGGAGACGACGTTCTTCTGGTCAACGAGATCGCCCCGCGCGTTCACAACACCGGCCACTGGACCCAGGACGGCTGTGTCTGCGACCAGTTCGAACAGCATATCCGTGCCGTCGCCGGCTGGCCGCTCGGCCCCACGACGGCCCACGCCCGTATCGAAATGACCAACCTGCTGGGCGACGAAGTCGAGGACTGGCGCAAGCTGTCGGCCAAGTCCGACGAACGCCTGCACCTCTACGGCAAGGCCGAGGCCCGCCCCGGCCGCAAGATGGCGCATGTGAACCGGGTGTTGGGCCTCGTCTGATCAGCCGACCTTGGTCGCGTCACACCGCACGAAATTGAGCACGCCGTTGGGAATCGGTTTGCTCTCGACCCAACAGACCTTCGGCTTCACTCGTGACGGCGGCTCTTGGTAAGAAAGTGCGCCCAAAAGCGCCGACCCTGCCAAAACGCCTACGCCACTCAAGGCGATAGTCTTTCGCATCCCACACCCTCCGTTGGAACGAAGGGTCGCATTGGTTGCGCTTTACGGCAACCTTGACGCGTTCGCCTTACGCCCTCGCCCCATACCGCATCCGGCTCAGCGCATCGCTGACCTTTCGGAACGGCGCGTCGAAATCCTTGCCCGCCTTCCACTTCTCGAAGGCCATGACGTTTTCGATCCGGCGGGCGACGAAGGCCTCCGCCGCTTCGCGTCCGTCGAACCAGCGCATGGTCAGGGCGGGAATCAGGATGCCCGACAGGATCGTCCGCTTCGAATAGTGATTCCAGTCGGTCGCCTCGTCCCCGGCCCAGCGCCACAGATGATCCGCGCTCTCCCAGGCCAGTTTCAGCCCCAGATCGGCGTTGACGGGCAGGGCCAGGAAGGCCGCGCAGCGACGCGTGGCCTCCAGATCGGCGGCGCCCGCCTCCATCCGCTCGGACACGGCGCGGGCGATTCGCTCGCGAATCTTCAGCGACTTGGCGTCGATTTCACCCAGAGCCGCCAGCGCCCTCGCATCATGGCGGCGCGACAGCAGGGCCGCCAGATCGCGCGCGCCGTTGGGCAGCAGCAGTTCCTCGTCGCCCTGCGACAGGCCGCACGCCTCGCAGGCCTCGCGCACCAGACGCGCATTCCAGCCGAGCGCGGGCGCGCGGGAGATGGCGGCGTCCAGCACGGTCTGTTCGGTCCGGTCGGCCCAGTCTGTCGTCTCGGTCATAAGGGCGATCATACGCCGGTCGTCATGGCGTTTCGAGCCTTGAAGAATGGTCGCGACGATCTGGACAGAAGGAGGCGGCTCGTGTATCAGCGCGCCTTCATCCGAGAGCCCGGCTGTCGGAAGACGATTTTATTTTGTTCGCCCGTCTCCCTCACAGGACGCGGCGGGCGGCCAAAGGAGAGTTTAACCTGGTTCAGATTTTCGTTCGCGACAACAACGTCGACCAAGCGCTCAAAGCCCTGAAGAAGAAGATGCAGCGCGAGGGCAGCTTCCGTGAAATGAAGCGCCACGTGCACTTCGAGAAGCCCTCGGAAAAGCGCGCCCGTCAAAAGGCCGAAGCCATCCGTCGCGCCCGCAAGCTGGCGCGCAAGCGCATGCAGCGCGAAGGCCTGCTGCCCGCGCCGAAGCCGCGCGTTCCCGGCGGTCGTTAAGACCCCGGCGAAAGCCCAAAGATTTAAGGCCGCTTCCTTCGGGAAGCGGCCTTTTTCTTTGCGTTTCATTTCTGCGGAGCGTGGTGGAGGACTCATGAAGTCCCACAGAAGAAGCGCGGCGCCACCTCCCCATCGCGACGCGACAGGGAGGAGACAACCGTGCTGCCTACGCCCGTCCGGTAATCGCCCGGCCGAAGCTCTTCCAGCTCAGCTTCACGTCTGACAGCGCGCCGGCGCGGAACGCCCGCCCGGCGATCCACACCATGAAGGCGGCGGTCGCGAACATGCCGATCAGCGTCAGAACCACCTCCACCAGCGGCGGATCGCTGGGCGCGCGGGCGCTCATCACGAAGGGGGTGAAGAAGGGGATCCAGGACAGAACCTTGACCACCGGCGCATCTGGGCTGGTCAGGGCCATCTGCATGACCAGGATCGGCACGACCAGGATCATCATGATCGGCCCCATCAGGGTCTGGGCGTCGCGCGGCGTCTCGCAGAAGGCGCCGATGGCTGCGAACAGCACCGCATACATCAGGTAGCCGCCGACCATATAGGCGATGAAATAGAAGATCAGGCCGTCGTGCAGCAGCACCTGTCCGACCGTCGCCGCCGTCTCGGGCGAGGCCGAAATCAGGGTAAAGGCCCCGATGCCGCCCCAGACCCCCATGACCGTCAGGGTCAGCAGCGCCACGCCCAGCACCTTGCCCGTCAGGATTTCGGTCGCCGAGGCCGAGGACAGCAGCACCTCCAGGATCTTGTTCGACTTCTCCTCCATCACGCTGTTCAGCAGGATGGAGGCCCCTGTGATGACCAGCGACCACAACAGGAAGCCGACGCCCAGGCCGATGAAGGACGGGATTCGGTCACGCATCGACACCTCGCCCCCGCTGGCCGCGCTGGGCGAGAAGGACTTCACCTCGGGTCGGAAGGTCTGAACCTCCTGCGCCACGGCCGGGGCGACCCCGGCGGCGGTCAGAAGTTCGGTGCGCCGGGCATCACGCAGGGCATTTCGGACGAAGCCGGAAACGTCGTTGTCGGGGGCGCGCGCGGTCCAGACCTGGGCGGCGGGCTTGCCATCCGTGCGGCTCAGGAAGACCACGGCGTCGAGGCGCCTGGCCTTCGAGGTCTGTTTATCCAACGCCTTGCGGATCGCCTCGTCACGCGCCGGGCCGACGGCGTCGGCGATGGCGGGCGGCGCGTCGACCAGACGGATCTTGGGGCCGGTGATGGAGGCGACGGCGCGCCCGGCGCCCGCCTGTCCCTTTTCGGCGGCTTCGCGCAGGCGCTCGTTCTGACGATCCACATCCGCTTGCAGAGAGGCGCGAACGGCGGCAGCCAGACCCGTCGCATTGGGGCCTTCCTCGATCACCGCCACCGACTTGATCGGCTCGGAGGCCTTGATCAGCGCCGGAATGCCGCCGCCCAGCACGGCGAACAGGGGAAAGGCCAGAAGCGACAGCCAG
>Ga0160445_100746_pt1 | contig 12495 bp, 11 predicted proteins | sample HID1972M_E1MG_FD_108215 | JGI IMG/M metagenome (GOLD analysis project Ga0160445, IMG submission 108215) | Enriched pill bug-associated microbial communities from UW Madison campus, WI, USA - HID1972M_E1 MG | ecosystem: Host-associated > Arthropoda: Insects > Digestive system > Unclassified ... | reverse complement strand
GTCAATAAAGCTCTGGGATGTTGTTTGCACGTCATTTGGATTTGGTTTTCGAATGGTCAGATGCGATATATGAAGTTGGATATTATAGCCCAGCTAATTAACAATTAAGGGGAGAATGGTCGGCTCATCTATCAATGAGGCTATTTCTGGATGAAGCTCGACGCTATTATAAATATTATAAGCTAGCGACTCTGGCTCATTCGAAATGATGGTATCGATGACGGAATTCAAGCGAGCAACCTTCTCTTGCGACAAAACACTTGGTATAACCAAATAGCCCTTCTCGTTAAATTGATTTATTAACCCTTTGATATCAAGCTGTTTGACACTCATTTCCTCGCCTCCCACTTGTAATTAGTTTCATTATATTTGATTGTATTTCCTGTTATAATGGATAAAATAATAAATTTTCTTGTATATAATTTCAATACTTAAGGGGGCCAGCCAATGGTGGAGCGCGATCAGTTTCAAGAGCCGAATTTAATTTATCATGTGTATATTAAAGATGCTGTGCAATTTCAAAAAACACATGATACTTATGATCATTGGGCATTATTTATTGTCGAGTCCGGCGGCTTTGAATATAGGCTGGGAGAGCAAAGTGGCAATGCTGTTCAAGGCGATATGGTACTCTGTCCCCCTGACTTAACCTTCTATCGCGCTACTGATGGACTCTCTTTTCATCTAATCGGCTTTCATTGGCTTACTGCTACTAATGAGGTGGATGTAGACCCTCTCACATTTCCTTATACAGGTAAGCTCCGCCTAATGAATAATAAAAGATTAGTATCCACAATTGCACAATTACGCGAAGCTGGTTACTTAAATTCGAATGTGGTTCTTCCTTATAAAAAACATTTGCTGCGAGATTTACTTTATACGTTGCAAATAGAGCTATACGATCAAAACTTAAATCAACTGTATACCGAAGACCCGCTTCTCCAGCTTGTAGTCCATAAGATTAAGCAGAATGCCGAATTCGGCGTATCGTTAAAATCAATTGCATATGAAATAGGAATTAGTCAGGTACAGTTAACAAGGCTATTCAAGCAGGAATTTCGAATTTCACCTCATACCTACGCAACTAATCTTAGGATGGATAAGGTGAAGAAACTACTGATTAATTCGTCGCTCACTCTTGAACAAATCTCGGAGCATTGCGGCTTCACCGACGAGCATCATTTGAGCAAAAGCTTTAAGAAACAATTTGGCATTAACCCCTCGGCTTACCGTAAAACTTATCAAGTATAGTCAAAAGAAGAAGACAAGCAGAATATTAATCGCTTGTCTTCTAGTTCAATTCGTTAGCTGCCGTAGCCTAGCTCATTGAGTTGCGCTTGAGCGCTATCTAATAACAATGTATAATTCATCGATGTCTCTAATGTTTTGAGGAAATCCTCATACTCTGTTAGAGGACGCTTGTCATAAACAAATTTTGCAATTTCTTCTTCAATAAATCGATCGGCATCTGCCGCGTTAAAACCTTCAGGAATATCAATAAACCCGTTTAGCGCCTCAATACGCTTCTGGTCATTGGCAAATTTTATCGATTCCGACTGAAGCGCGAACTTCGCTTGCAAATATTCCATTTCCGGCCTTCCAGTAAATTGGTAGAGCCAAGAGTGTCCTACCTCACCCGCTTTATCCGTCATTTTCAGCGTGCCGTCTTCTAATGTGAAATGAGTGTCTTTCACCCCAAATTGGACAAGTAGCGATCCTCCGTCCGGATCTGAAATATAGTTCAACAGATCAAAAACTCGCTGCAGCTTCTCAGGGTCCTTCTCAATCGCTTTCGGAATAGCAAATCTACCCGCAGTGGCCCCTATATCCCATGAAGAGTCATTTTGTCCTCCAGGTCCAACCGGCGCTTCTATTTGCAGCCACTCGGCATTTGGATTTACAGTCTTAATTTGCTCTACGAATTGTTCCTTTGTCATATTAGGCCAATCGATGTGTACGATGCCTGCTTGGCCTTTAATGGATTTCTCCTGATGCTGCAATCCGGTGTTAGCCAAAAGTTCAGGGTCAACAGATCCAGAAGAGATCATTTGTTTGATAAACGCCAAAGCATCTTTCATTGCCGGATCGTACAAAGCATTTAATACGGCTCCATCCTTCACGTAAAAGTTTCCTGGGGATCCAACGCCGAATGCTCCGAACACGGGTGCAAAGGCGCTTAATTTCCCTCCGGTTAGACCGAAAGTATCTTGTTTACTATTGCCGTCAGGATCATTTTTAGTAAACGCTTCCGCAACTTTTGCCAGCTCTTCAATCGTTTTTGGAACATCTAATTTTAATGCATCCAACCAATCCTTGCGAATCCAATAGGTATTGTAAGGGATTTGGGGCGATTTCGAGATCGCATATACTTTCCCGTCAACCATTCCCTTCTTAACCGTTTCTTCTCCAATGAAATCAATTGTTTTCTTTAACTGATCCATGTATGGCGTCAAATCAAGCAGTAGTCCTTGTTTCGAGAACTGAAGCAGCTGTTGGCGGCTCAACATAAACAAATCCGGAAAATTACCTGACGCCATTCGAACGTTTAATTGATTCGTATAATCGTCCCCTGAAGGATATACCGTTAAATTCAGATCGATATTCAATGCTTTATCCAGTTCTTGCTTGATACTGTCTTTGTCCGGGGCCGGCAGATTATTTCCGGTTTCAATAATTTCAAGCTTGATCGTTTTATTGCTTGCTTCAGTTGGCGCTGCTGAGGCTGGAGCGCTAGGCTTCTCCGTATTTGTAGGCGCAGTTCCTGTATTTTTGTTCGAATTACTCCCCCCTGAACACGCAGTGAGCATCACAATTAGAAGTGTTATGGATAAAAGAATGGATAAACTTTTTCTCATTTTCATATCCCCTATCTATAATGTGTATATTGAATAGGCGCGCATAGCTGGCCAGTTATCTATGCAGCCTAAATCAACCTTTGATAGATCCGAGCAGCATTCCTTTTGTAAAGTGCTTCTGGAGGAAAGGATATATGACAATAACAGGCACGCTTGCAATCATGACCGCAGCCATCTGCATGGTCTGCGTCGGCATCATATTCTCTGCGTTCTCAAGCGGCTGTTGGCTTTGCATTAATAATTCTCTAACGATAACCTGCAGCGGGAATAACGTTCGATCCGTCACGTAGAAGATAGCTTGGAAAAATTCATTCCAATGCCCGACTAAATAGAATAGGCCTACAGTTAGCAATACCGGTATAGATAGCGGCGTCACAATCTGAATCAGAATACGAAACTCCTTGGCTCCATCCATTCTTGCGGATTCGAACAGTTCCTCGGGCAATCCCTCAAAAAAGCTTTTCATAATAAGCACATTAAAGCTCCACACCGCATTAGGAAGAATCATGGCCCAAATCGAGTCCAACAAACCAACGGATTTGACTACCAAGTATGTGGGGATTATTCCTCCGCTGAATAATAAGGTGAAAACAATCATCAGAAGAAAAAAGTTTCTTGCAGGCAAATTTCTTCGTGATAAGGGATAGGCCATTAAGCTGGTTAAAATGAGATTAACAGCCGTTCCTACTACCGTGATCCATATCGTTATTTTGAAAGCTTGCGGAATATTGGATTCTGTAAGCAACGTTCGATAAGCTGTAAATGTAATTTCTCTCGGGAATAATATAAAGCCGCCGTTACGAAGCACTTCGCCAAATGGGGTTATCGATACGGATATGACATACAAAATCGGTAAAATGGCCGCCAGTCCGCAAATAATGAGTATGAGATATACGAATGAATCAAAAAGCTTGTCATCCAGCCTCTTTACCAAATTGCTTCACCCCATTTCTTCGCTATCTGATTAGCGATAACGACAAGGACTAATCCAATGACCGACTTAAACAAACCAACTGCCGAAGCCAGGCTGAAGTTCAATTGCTGCAAACCGGTACGGTACACCCATGTATCGAGAATATCCGCGACGGGATACACTTGGATATTGTACAAAATATAAATTTGATCGAAGCCTGCATCAAGTAAATGGCCGAGCTTAAGAATAAAGAGAAGAACGATAATGCTTCGAATGCCAGGCAACGTGATATGCCAGATCATACGAAGACGATTTGCGCCATCCACTTTGGCCGCCTCATAAAGTGTAGGGTCGATTCCAGACATTGCCGCCAAATAAATAATCGCTCCCCAGCCCAGGTTTTGCCATACCTCTGAGCCGACAAGAATACTTCGGAAGTAGTCCGTTGATGTTAAAAACGGTATAGAGGTTCCGCCCGCTTCTACAATCCAACGATTGATTAATCCGCCATTTTGTGAAAACAACGTTAATAAAATACCGAAAATAATGACCCATGATAAAAAATGCGGCATGTAAGTCAATGTCTGTACAATTGATTTCAACCAACGCACGCGACACTCATTTAATAAGATTGCCATAATTATGGGTGGTAAAGTGCCCCAAACAAGCTTGTAAATGCTGATTAATAAAGTATTGCTTAACAATTGACTGAAATAGGGGGATTGATAAAAAGTTTGAAAATGTTTGTACCATGGGTTTATCCATGGACTTCCCGTTATTCCTTCCATAATTGCATAGTCTTTAAAAGCGATTATGACGCCATACATCGGAAGATATCGGAAAATAATAAAGTAAATGACGCCAGGGAGCAACATGATGTAGAATGCCCGGAAACGCCAGATGACTCGCATCATGGATTGCAATTTCATTAGTGGAACAAGCTGCGCCTGCGGAGATTGTTTGAATCTGGATTTAGCTTCCATCGTCCCCCTCCTTCTTGTATGCGTTTTCATTTTTATGGATTAAGTATAGTTTTTTAGAGGGAACACCGATATACATAAAATCAGTAAAAATGTTTGAATTTAGTTAATCCCAAATGCCCAGATTTTCCTCATTCTCGCTTAGCAGCGGTATGTCTAATCGGATCATGGTTCCTTTTCCTTTAACACTTCTTATACGCATGCCATACTGCTCTCCATAGTGAATTTGAATTCTCTCATGCACATTTCGCAGACCAATCCCTGTAAACCTAAATCGCGATCGTTCCTGTTCATTTGAATCATCAAACAACTTCTTCACTTCATCACTCGAAATACCGACCCCATTATCGCAAACATAAAATCTAACAACTCCCTTTTCCAGTCTTCCTTTAATTACAATGTGGCCGCCATTCTTTGGCGTAAGTCCATGGAATAAGGCATTTTCCACCAAAGGTTGAAGCGTTAGCTTTAAAATACGGTATTGTAAAAGGCTCTCCTCGCAATGAATCTCGTATCGATACTGATCCCCATATCTGATTTGTTGAATATACATATACATACGCAGACATTCGAGCTCCTCCTCAATAGGAACAAACTCAGATTGCCTATCGAAGCTGAAGCTAAGCAGCTTGATCAATGATCGAATCGTCTCGCGCACCTCGTCAATCCTTTGCTGCTTCGCCAAGCTGCTAATACAACCGAGCGTATTATACAGAAAATGAGGAGCGATCTGGCTGCGCAGCATTTTGAGCTCATATCCCTTCTTCAATTCTTCTGCCGACTTCGTTTTTTTAAGTAAAACCTGAATTCTCTCAAGCATGGCATTATAGCTTAGCATTAACCTTCCAATCTCATCTCTTCTCGTTACCGTCAGCTTCGTTACGACCTGCAAATCGTTGAGCCTGTCCATCCTCTCAACAAATCTGCGAATAGGCATTGTAAAGGAACGGCTCATTAAATAGGCGCTAATTAGCAATATGATAATCCAAATGAAGCTTGCCGTTCTGTAGTTGTTATTTAAACTTTGCAAATCCTTATAGAAATAATCCTCCTCGATAAAAGCCGCTAATGACCAGCCTAATCGATTCGAGGTCGATTTCACGGCAACTAACGACATCCTATCATCCAACAGGATGCTGCTTACCCCCAGCTTAAGAGAAACAAGCTGCTCCTGAAATTCAGACTGTAATACGGGCGGATAGGTCGCATGTTGATAGGGCAGCAATTTATCGCTAATTCCCAGTCGATTAATCACATTGCCATCCTTCGTAAACAGCACATAGGATCCATTGTTTTTGGGTGTAATTTGCAAGGAAAGCATCTCCAAATCCAATTCCGCTACGACAACGCCTTTAAGTTTTGTTTGATCTTCCATTATTGGGAGAACGTAAGCCAGCGTGTGGCCAGACAAAGGAGAGTAATACGGCTCACTGACATTAATTCCGCCATAATTTTGCAACGCAAGCTCGTAAAGCTCCTGCAAATGTGGATTGCCTATGATGTCGTAAAAAACCTGTGAACTGGCATACACCTTTCCGTCTGTTCTAATCATATATAAGGATTTGGCTATCGTATTATTTCTAGAAGCAAAGGTCCGCAGTGTCTTAAGAGCTTTTTCTTCGTTATCCTCCTCAAGCAGCTCAGACTGGGTGGATAGAAGCAATAAAATGTTTTCCACATTGTCCAGACTGGCATCGATATATTGGTTCGTTCGACTCACCAACAGCTCGGCGTCATTAATCATTTGATTACGGAGCAAGCTCTCGGATTCATGCAAATTTCTCCATGCCAGCAGCATAAAGAGGGTTAAAGTCACAATAAACATATAAAGGAACTGCTTCGTCGCTAAACCCAAGCTACCATACCAGCGTAACAGCCTCAGCATCCGTCTCTCCCCCGAACTTATTTTTTTGGAATGGACTTTATACTTTTCGCTTATAGTCAGTCGGAGAAACCCCTGTCCAATTACGGAACATGACTGTAAAATACCTATAGCTAGGAATGCCAACCTCTTCAGCGATTTCATACACTTTCATATTCGTTTGTTTAAGAAGCTCTACAGCCTTCTCCATTCGCATTTGCGTAATATATTGCGTCACCGAGGTCCCTGTTTCTTCGCGAAACAATCGACTAACATATTGCGGACTTAAACCAACCTGCTCGGCAATAATCGGAAGGGAAATGGGTTGCTTCATATTGTCTTTTATCCACTGAAGCGCTAATCGAATTTCATGACGGGAACGTGTTTTCCCATTCTCGATCTCTATGATTTTCCTGCATACTATGTTAATGAGCCGAGATAAGCTTTTGACTTCCAACATGCTCGTTATATTCAAAAGAAGCAGTTCCCCTCCTCCTTGCTGATTGATCCACTCAACGAACCAGCCTATTACATATTGCTTTAACTGTTCTGGTTGAACCCGCTGAAACATGCACCATTCGAAAAACGCGTTCTTCATGCAATCCACTAGCGACTCCGAATTCCAAGCCGCTTTTCTAAGGATCTCGGTCATTTCCTTCATATGCATCTCTGTCATAGCTTGTAATGGCTGCGGATGACCGTAGTAGACAAGGTTATCTTCTACACGATCGTAGAATAATGCTTCTTTCCACAACGTAGTATGTTCGACCGATTGGACGAGCTCGTCGCTCGAAGCAAAAAACTCGCTAATAACAACTTGAATAAGATGCTCGTGCTCAATTAAAGAAGCCTCCTCCGTTATGAAAGATTCTAGTTGTTGCAATCGTGCCTCAATAGACGGTAAGAGAGGAGTAATGTCCTTTCCGGATAATGTCATCATCACAAAATACTCCTGCTTGCGTACGGTTAACCATGTTATACAAGTTGAATCAGAACTCTCCATGTCAGAAAACATTTGTTCCATTTGCGGTTGAGCTGCTAAAAACACGGAATCCGGCGCATCAAATATAAAGAGCACTAACACATAGGTTGTCTGGCCATCTAACTGAATGGCGCTCCAATCCGCGTATTGCAATGGATGGCCTTGGAGCAGCTTTTCGAAAAGCGCGGCTTGCAGTTGCCTTAACTCGGATTTTTCATTATCCAGAGACTTTCGCTCTTTTGCGACTGCTTGCCTGACTTTATCCAAAGCTCGTTTCATTTCCTGCTCATCAATCGTAGCCTTCAACATATATTCAAGTGCGCCTATGCGGAGCGCCTCCTGTGCATAATGAAATTCACTATGACAGGTCAGCAAAATAATTTGTACAATCGGGTATCTCTTTTTTAGTTCGCGTATAAGTATGATTCCATCCATAACCGGCATTGTAATATCTGTAATGACAACATCCGGGACAAAAGTCTCGCAAATCCTTAACGCCTCTTCTCCATTGCTAGCTTCCCCAATAAGGACAGCGTCGCAATCCTCCCATGGAAACATTCGAAGCTCCTGTCTTAATGGCAACTCATCATCGACAATTAAAACATTTAAGGGCCTCATGGACATAAATGACATAGAACCATCCTCTCCTGATCCTACATTTCTTGTAAGCGTAATCATAGTATCGATTATTATAGCTTATGCCCCTTTGCCCGACAATCAATCGATTTTCAACAAAAAAACAAGCTACCTGGAAGCTTGCCGGTAGCTTGTCTATGCATCTACTTGAACATTATCCCTATTTCGAGGCACCCTCTCGCTACTCGCTGGCCGTTATCCCTTAATGGAACCAAGCATGGCGCCCTTGGCGAAATGCTTCTGCAAGAAAGGATATACGAGCAAAATCGGCAGCGTCGCCACGACAATGACGGCCATCTTGATCGTCTGATCCGGCGGCGGCACCGTGGAGTCCAGATCGGAGCTGTAATCCATGCCGCTGGCAAGCACGACAATCTGGCGAAGAAGAACTTGAATCGGCCATTTCAGACTATCGTTGAGATACAGGATGGCGCTCAAGTAGGTGTTCCAATACGTTACCGCGTAGAACAGCGATAAGGTGGCGATTGCCGGCATGGACAACGGAAGCACGATCCGGAACAGGATGCCGAAGTCGCTGCAGCCGTCGATCTTCGCCGATTCTTCCAATCCCTCGGGGATGTTCTGGAAGAAATTGCGCATGATAATGAGGTTAAACGCGCTGATCGATGTAGGAACAATAAGCGCCAGATAGCTGTCGATCATGCCGAGCTCGCGTACCACCAGGAACGTTGGGATAAGCCCGCCGCTGAACAACATCGTAAACACGACGAGGAACATAATGCCCCTGCGTCCGTCCAGGTCGCGCCTGGATAGCCCGTAGGCCATAAGCGCCGTCAGCAGCATGCTGAACAGCGTACCGAATGCCGTTATGCCGACGGAGACACCCATCGCCCGGAAGATGGTGTTCGTCGAGAAGATGAACTTGTAGGCGTCGAAGCTCCACACTGTCGGGAACAAGATAAACTTCTTGACCGCCATCTCGGCGCTCGTCGTGAAGGAGCCGGCTACGACGTGCAGGAACGGAAGTACCGTCACCAGCGCGATGATCGCGAGCAGCGTATAGTTGACGGCGGCGAACACGCGTCCGCTCACCGTTCTGTCTTCCACCATGGGGTTAGCCTCCTCTCCATTAATAAACGCCCTCTTCGCCCATGCGCTTCGCCAGTTTGTTCGCCAAAACGACCAACACGAGCCCGATAAATGACTTGAAGAAGCCGATGGCCGTGCTGTAGCTGAATTGGCCTTGCTGCAGCGCCGCCGTATAGACGTAGGTATCGATAATCTCCGCAACGTCGCGGTTCATGGAATTCAGAAGCAGATACACATGCTCGAAGCCGAGCTCGAGGACATCCCCGATCTTTAGAATGAGCAAAATAATGATGACGCTCCGGATCGCCGGCAGCGTAATATGCCAGACTTGCCTGAGCCGGCCTGCGCCGTCCATGCGCGCAGCCTCGTACAGCTGCGGGTCGACCGACGCGATCGCGGCCAAATATATGATCGTTCCCCAGCCCGCCTCGCGCCATATCACCTGGATGATATAGGTTGGCCGGAACCATTCGGTGCTGAGCAGGAAATTGATTTTTTCGAAGCCGAGGTAGGCCAGCATTTCATTGATGATGCCGCCGTCCATGGTCAGCATGACGAAACCGATGGACACGATGATGACCCACGACATGAAATGGGGCAAATAAACGAGCGTCTGGAAAAAACGTTTAAAAAACGTGATTCTTACTTCGTTCAGCATCAAGGCGAGTAGGATCGGAATCGGAAAATAAAAGAGCAGGTTCATGCCGAATAACAGAAGCGTATTGGTCAGAATCTTCATAAAATCCGGTTCGGTGAACAGTCTTTCGAAGTGCTTGAGGCCAACCCACTCGCTTCCCGCGAAGCCCCAATGCGGCTTGTAGTCCTGGAACGCGATGGTGAGTCCGAACATGGGAACGTACTTGAATGCAATGAAATACAGAATGCCCGGCAATATCATGACATAAAGCCATTTGTTCCGCCAAAGGCGTCTCTTCAGTTCGCTGCTGCTGCGGGGCTTTGCCGCTCCTTGCTTGATCTCCGTTGCTGCTGCGTGCTGCATGCTGGTTCTTCCTTTCCTGGGGAGTGGTTGCGGCTGCCCTTGAGAAACAAGGGAGAAGGATGGACGGAGCATGATGCTCACGATGGTCGTCCGCGACATCATGACTCGAAGCCCGTCTGCGGTCCGTTCGCGACATCATGGCTCGCGGCCCGTTTGCGATCCGTTAGCGACATCATGACTCGCAGACCGTTTGCGATCCGTTAGCGACATCATGGCTCGCGGCCCGCCTGCGGTCCGTTCGCGACATCATGACTCGCGGCCCGTTTGCGGTCGTTCGCGACATCATGGCTCGCGGCCCGCCTGCGGTCCGTTCGCGACATCATGGCTCGCGGCCCGTCATCCTCCTCTTGCCCCTACTTGCTTAATGTCCGCTTATCCGCTTATTGCTTGAACGCCGCCGAGAACTCCTCGATCATTTGCGCGCCGCCGCGGCCTTTCCAATCTTCGATGGCTTTGTCGTAGCCGGCTCTGTCGAGGTCTCCGTAGATGTACTTGTACGTCGCGTCCTTGATCAGCTCTTGCAGCTGCGTGCCCTTCTCCGTAAATGTCGCGGAATCCAGCGGCGCCGTCGGATCGTGCACCGCGACCTTCTCGCTTTCCACAATAAGCTGCTCCGCATGGACACGAACTGCCAGGTCGTGAAAGCCTTCCAGCATGCCGTTTGTCTCCGGCTCGCCAATGACGCTGTCCTTGTAACCTTTGACTTCGCGCTCCGTCAGCTCCGCGTTGTCGGAAGCCTTGGCCTTGCCGTCCTGCACATTATAATGCGTGCCTTCGATGCCCCAGTACATCAGGTTGGCCACTTCCGGCGTCATCATCTTGTCAAAGAACGCCAGCACCTTCTTGAGCTGCTCTTCGTCCTTGATCGCTCCCTTAGGGAACAGCACGACGTTGTTATAGCCCGGAATCGCCCACGACGCCTGCTCTCCGTTCGGTCCCGTCACCACGTTTTGCACTTCGATGACCGCGTCTGGCACGTTTTTCACAAGATCCTTGTGCAGCGAGTTGACGTCTTGCAGGGATCCGATATAGACACCTGCTTTGCCGCTCGTAAACAGGTTGATCTGGTCCGTCTTGCTCGTCGCCGCGAAGTCGACGTTCATCAGCTTGTTGTCGCGGATCTTCTTCATAAAATCCATCGTCGCCACGTACTGGTCGAACGCGAACTCCGGCTGCAGGCCGCCGTCCTTCTCTCCCCAGTTGTTCGGCGTTCCGAAGTAGGCGGAGAGCGTCTTGAACGCGCCGTAGATGAGGTCGTTGCGATCCGTCAAGCCCAGCGTGTCGTTCTGGCCGTTCTTGTCGGGATCGCCATTTGTAAACTTCTCGATCATCGCGTACAGCTCGTCGATGGTGGTCGGTGCGCCAAGGCCGAGGTTATCCGCCCAGTCCTTGCGGTAGATGATGCCTTGGCGGGCCAGCGGACGTCCAATGTAGAGGGAATACAGCTTGCCGTCGACCTTCGTATTGTTCAAAATTTCCGGCTTCAGCTTGTTCAGGTTCGGGAATTCGGCGAGGTAAGGACCGATCTCCCAGAACTGGCCGTCGCGGATCGCGCCTTTCATCTGCATAAAGGTCGCCTGGTTCTTCAGATACGTCACTTGTGGCAGGGAGCCTGTCGCGAAGGAAGCGTTCAGCTTTTCTTCGTACGTGTCCGCAGGGAAAAATTGATAAGTCAGCTTCGTGTTCGTCAGCTTCTCGAGCTCTTTCTTGATCGTGTCGGGCGGCGTCTCCGAGATGTTAAGCGGAAGCATGATCGTAATTTCGGTTGGTTTCTCCGGCTCGGCCGGTTTTTCCGTCGCCTGTGTCGCGCCTCCGCTGCTTTGAGTCGGGTCTGGGGTGCTTGCGCTATTGCCGTTGCCCCCCGAACATGCGGTTACTATCATGCTAAGCGTGAGGATGCTGCCCAATGCAATGGCTTTTTTGTTCATTCGCCTTGACCTCCGATTTGTTTGGTTGGATGCTATGCCCCTGACTGGGACGATTAGAGCGTAGCATCGCCGCAATCGGTGCCGAAACAATCATTTGCTCATATCGCGCCTCCACGCCCGCCTCTCTGAGGTAATGATTATCGGCGGCGGGGGGATGACACCTCCGATCCAACTGCAACCCGATTTTCTCGGGCTATTGTGCTCGGCAGCGCTTGCCCCGCTCCTATAGCCCGATTTTCTCGGGCTATTGCGCTCGGTAGCGCCTGCTCTGCTCCTATAGCCCGATTTTC
>Ga0160445_100744_pt1 | contig 12569 bp, 11 predicted proteins | sample HID1972M_E1MG_FD_108215 | JGI IMG/M metagenome (GOLD analysis project Ga0160445, IMG submission 108215) | Enriched pill bug-associated microbial communities from UW Madison campus, WI, USA - HID1972M_E1 MG | ecosystem: Host-associated > Arthropoda: Insects > Digestive system > Unclassified ... | reverse complement strand
CATATCGATAAATTTTGGTGATAAATTCATAATTGAAAGAAAAGTCGATGAAGAATGGATAACGGAACCTTTTATCGAATCGTTAGGTTTTAATGATATAATGCATGGCTTAGAAGCAGGTTCGTCGGCAGAATATCCTTTATTGCTTTCGAGGATTTTAAAAAGTAAAAATCTGGTCTCCGGCCAATATAGAATCTATAAAGAAGTCGGGCCAGTCGGGAAAAAGAACGAAAAGATAGCTTTAACAGCCAAATTTATGGTTGAGTAATATTAGAACAAGTGCCGTTAAGATCCTGTCCAAGAATTGAAAAAAAAATGAAGATCATATTTATAAGGCATTCAAAGGTTGATTTTAAATGAAAAACAAGCTATAACTCCAATTCATTTAATATAGCGTGCCAGGAATACGATTCTTCTCTGGTTGAAGTTGTTGGCAAAATCGAGTTAGACGAAAAGACCGTTTACATAAGCAATCAATTAAGAACAAAACAAACTGCAGATTCCCTTCTTATAGGTGAAAAGAAAATCATAAAAACAGATCTGTTAAACGAAGTTCCTCTGAATGCTTTCATGAACACCCAATTTAAATTCCCTACATTAATATGGATGATAGTGGGAAGATTGCAATGGTATTTTAATTATCCTAAACAGGTAGAGATCCGAAAAAAATCGAAAGAGAGAATAGATCATATTGAGCAAGAACAACAAGATTGTATTATTATTGGGCACGGTTTTTTACTTTACGCAGATGCTAATTGAAATGAAGAGAAGAGGTATTGTTGGAAATATGAGAAAAAGAATCAGAAATGAAGAGTTAAGAGAATTTGTTCAAAATAGCATTTAATAACAGTCCGGCTAGCTTTATAATTCCTTTTGAATAATTTATCATTTTAAGCACGTTTAAAAATCATACCCGACTTTAAAAGTCAGGTCAAGAACAGGCCCTGAAATATTCATATCTACACCAAATATCTCTGCACGGCCAAACCCATAGCCAAGTCCAGTCTTAAACTCATAATTGAATTTATTTAAAAAATTCCTTCTGAATCCATACGTTGGAATAAAGTTTATCTGATTTGGCAGTTTCATATCTTCATGATTTGAAAATACCCAGCCTGGCACATACCGAATTTGCAATCCAAGGTAGTTTGCAGCGTTATTTTTGGTGTTTTTATCTTTTTCAACTCTTCTATTTATGTTATAATAGTACTTTGGAGTTAATGTAAATGCTGGGTAAAGAGCAAAACCGGATTTGATATCATATAGTTCTCCGCCCCAGATTGCAGGAAAAAGGGCTATTTCTGTTCTTAAAGAAGTTGTATTTGCAATTCTAGCTTCATTGTAAACGTCAAGTTCAAAAAGACCAATTTGCACACCGGTTACATTCTTTTCAATAACCGGATCTTGTGCCTGTGCAAAAATCACCACAAAAAAAAAGCAAGCAAGCAGTATTCTTTTAATCATAAAAATCCAGAGAGTATTTTATCTGCGTTTAGTTTATTTTGACCAATTTGATTGCCACATCGGGAGTTACTGTTGTATCCCAAATTGTAAGCGTTTCCTCGTCATGATCGTATTTAACTATGGCTACTGTATCCATGGATACACCATTTCTCAGGTTGATAAATGAGATCAAGCCATTTTCAAAACTGATCGCTCCGGCCTTATCCACGGAGATACCCAAGTTCTCAGGATTGTATTCATAATGCTGCGCCTGGTTAATTTTACCATCATGATTTGCGTCTGCATTACCTGCGAACGACCACAATCGCAGCTGGTTCCCCTCTTTTATAAGCTCTGGTTCCCCATCGCCTATTTTCTTTTCGGTTTCCTGCCAAACACCCACTAGTGTTTCTATTGGGTCTATAATAAGAGTCGGCTCCTCTATTTCATTTTTCAGGCACGATGAAAATAGTAATGCAGAAAAGTAGAATGCCACCGTAGTTTTGATAAATGTTTTTTTCATTGTCTGTTAATATTGTCTAAAATATGTCTTAAAAGGTTTACTACTTTTTAATGTACCCTGAATTTAGTCGTTTATAAAGGCTGTATCTATCAAGCAGAAATACACACTAAAGATATTAAAATTAACCCAGCATGGGATAAGCTTAATTCTTAAAAATGCGTATTCCTCTATTGATTGAATATAACTTACAAGTTTAGTTTTTAACTTTCGAGGAGATATGGCTGGATTATGCTAATTTCTTTGTTCCAAATACATTAGAAACAACTATAGCCAAAAGAATAATAGAAACACCAATCCATTGCAAGCCACTTACTTTTTCCGCTAGAATAAAATAAGACATGGCTACCGCTACCGGCAATTCGGCAGATGAAAGGATCGAACTTAGAGTAGCGCCGATTTTAGGAATTCCAATAGCAAAAAATAAAGGAGGAATAACAGTGCCAAACGTAGCCATCAATAAACCCCATTGCCACAAACCTCCGGCTAAAACACCATTCAATAAAAACGTCGGCGGGAAAACAAAGAAAATTAGTAAACAAGCACCCGTTAGTATAAAAGCACTCTTTTCAACAGGCGCATATCCATTTCCCACTCGGGACATTACTATTAAATATATAGAAAAGAAAATAGCTGCTAAAAATCCAAAAAACACACCACTTAAAGAAAGCTCAAGCTGCTGTTGATTAAACAATCCTGCCGCTAATAGTGTCCCTCCCAAGACTAAGATCATACTGCATATTTGTGGTAAGCTTGGTTTACTCTTAAAGATAAGGAATTCTATTAAAACGCCGATCCAGACAAATTGCATCAGTAGAATGACTGCAATAGAAGCTGGTAAAAATTGCATACTTTTATAAAGGCTAACGCTCACCATTCCGACAGGGAATCCTGCCAAAATCAGTTTCCATACAGCATCTTTTCCCCTTTTAGGCCATTCTTTAATTCTGCCCGTCAATTTGCCTAGGAAAAACAAAGCCCATAAAATAAGCATCCCAAAGAAAAACTGCGCTCCCGTAATCTCTCCTAACGTATACTCCTTGCTATAAGCAAGTTTTACCAAAGTGGATATTACTCCAAAACTACAGGAGCCTAAAAATACAATTAAAGCGTTTTTTATCATTTTATTTTTAAATATGGTTTAGGATCTTAACAGCTGTATTCCAAGCTTTTTTCGGCTCGTACGCAATAATATGTTAACTATGCATCATATCATCTGTGACTTTGCAAAGGTGATAAATTTGAATGTACCAACAAAATATAACCTGATGAATTTGACATTACGCCGAGGATGCTGGAGATAATTTTCAATAATCCCTATACCATCCATTTTAATTATTTAGATTCGTGTACAAATCATTCTATTGGCGGCGATCAAACAATTAGCGGGTCAAACACTGTGGTATGGTGTTAGTAATATAGGTGCTAAGTTCCTAAATTATTTACTCACGCCTCTTCTTACTTACCTGATGGCGGACACGTCGGGTGTACGAGATTACGGCGACTATAGTTTATTATATTCCTGGATCGCTGTAGTCAATATTATATTTACCTATGGGTTTGAAACGGGTTACTTTCGTTTCTCAAATAAAGAAGGAATGGATCGCAATTCTCTTTTCCAGACTGCATTTGGCTCGATACTCATAAGTACCATTGGACTTATCTTATTATTTTCCTTTTTCAGGGTGCCTATCAATAACTTTTTAAACCTGGAGGGACATCCGGAATACATTACGTGGTGCCTATACCTGATAGGATTGGATTCGCTGTGCGCGATTCCCTTTGCCAAGTTGCGGCAGGAGAACCGCCCGAAAAAATACGCTTTTGTAAAGTTATCGGGTATTATCATTAATATCTTGTTTACCGTGCTCTTCCTGGTATGTCTGCCTAAATACGCGGAAAGTCATCCCAATAATTTCATATCACAATGGTACAGTAGCAATAATCGGGTAGGCTTCCTTTTACTGGCCAATGTACTGCAAAACCTTGTTGTATTCCTTATCCTTTTTGTTGAGTGGAAGGATTTCAGGTTTAATATGAATAAAAGATTATGGAGACAGCTATTTTTGTATAGCGCGCCCATGATCTTTATTGGCCTGGCTGGTATGATAAACGAAGTAATGGATCGGCAAATGCTGGCCAAATTACTTCCGGTTGGTATAGATGCCAAAAGAGTAGTCGGTGTTTATTCGGCTAATTATAAACTAGCCATTTTTATCACATTATTTATACAGGCTTTTAAAATGGCTGCCGAACCATTTTTCTTTAATCAGTCAAAAGAAAAGAATGCACCCAATCTGTATGCACGTGTAATGAAGTGGTTTGTGATCACCCTTTCTCTGGCCTTTCTTTTTTCAGCTTTATACCTTGATCTCTGGCAATATATGGTTGGTGCTTCCTATCGTTCCGGCCTGGGTATTGTACCCATCCTTTTGTTTGCTAATATTTGCCTGGGCATATACTATAACCTCTCGGTATGGTATAAGTTAACCGACCGCATGCGTATGGGTTTATACATTACTATTTTCGGTGCTCTTATTACTCTGGCAGGCAACTATCTTTTCATTCCCTGTTGGGGTATGTATGCAGCCGCCTGGACTACCTTGGTCTGTTACGCATCCATGGTACTTATTACGTACTTTATGGGACAAAAATACTTCCCGATTCCCTATCCTGTAAAAAGAATATTGATTTATCTGGTGATCATGCTTAGTTTCTTCTTTATTAAAATGGGCATTAATGACTTATCAGATTCCTGGACTACAGCTATGCAATTGATGTTGCGTTTGCCGGCGGCAACCGTTTTAATGGCACTATATATTATACTTATAATGAAGCTAGAAAGAACAGAACTAAAAACCATGCCTTTAATAGGCAAATTTGTCCGGTAAGCCTATATACTTGTATATAATGGAGAAGCTAACCCCGTGCTTCCGTGCCAAACTGACTCTACTCTCAAACTAAACTCACACTAAATACGCTGAGATTTGGTAGGATGTTCTTTCAGTGTAAGTAGGATTTTTTGGTCAATACTCCCAACCCACTCCCTGAGTACTCCCAGAGAAGTCCTTGGTTATGTAGTCTAAGGGTAGTCTAAGATTAGGATTACAGCAACAACTTGTTTTAATGGTAATCGCTGTTAATCTTCTTTACATATAGTTCATCAACAAAGATGATTAGAATAGCCAGCAAAGGAACAGCCAGAATAATTCCCAAAGCTCCGGATAAAGCACCCATAATTAACTGGCTGATTAATGTTAAAGCCGGAGGCAAGTTGATCATCTTCTTGTTAATTAAAGGCGTAATGATATTACTGACGATCGTCTGTGAGATAATATATAGCAATGCAACTAAAATAGCTGTGTTTGTACTGACAGTCAAGGCAAGCAAAACTCCTGGTATCATTGCTGCCAAAGATCCAAAATTGGGAATTATTTTAAGCATTCCTGCAATCAGCGCTAAAACAAGAGCTACAGGAATTCCGATAAGCGATAGACCAACGGACAGTATCAACGTAATTAGCACAATAGATAACAACGTACCTTTAAGCCAGCCTTTTAATGACAGGCTGATACGGTCCATAATATGCCTGCCAATTAGTTTTCTATCCTTTGGAATCAATAAAAGAATGCCTTTCTTATATAAGGACGGTTCTAAAGTAAAGAAGATTCCAAGAAACAGAATGATGTAAATATTAACTAGCACACCAAAACTACTACTAAAAAACTGCCTTATCGTTGCGAACAGCTGGTGAGAATTATCATCAGAAAAGTAATCCAATATCTTTTGTCCGAGTGGCGTTTCCGAGAGCTTGGCTTTAACAGTGCCTATTGTTTCGGGCAGTGAATTGCTTAGTTCGGTAATCTGAATTTGTATTTTAGCCCCCATAAACCAAAGTAATAAGCCCAGTACAGCAATTGAACCTACAACTGAAAAGATCATGGCTAGTCTTTGGCTTAATCTGGTTTTTCTTTTAATCATGTCTCCAAGCCCATGAAAATACGTGGCTATGAGTGCACCGGAAAGTACCATCAGCAATACGTTAAATACCACTCTCACGATCAGGATAACCCCAACCAATAAAGCTACTATAGCAACAGTTTGCCATACCTTGCCTATGTAGGATAATTCTCTTTTGATGTGCTCCTCTTGTTTATCGTCTTGATCCATTCTGCAGATTCGTTAATAGCCAGCAAAACAGCTATATCTTGCCTGTGAAGCGAAATATAAGTTGAGATGGAATGACTTCAAACCTACAAAATATATACCAGTGATTTCTGCCGAACAGAAATAAGTAATACACCTATTGTCATAATCTCTTTAAAATACCCATTTATAACTTTCCCATTAAACCAGCGGTTCGTAACATAAAATTATGCAGATCTGAATTTTTTACAAAATGCTGAAGTCTTTCACTTCCAGGACCAAACATCGCTAATTCAACAAAATCTCCGGAGTGATTTGTAGATCCAAAAGAAATACCTGTATAATTGGATTGAATTTCAGCGAAAGTTCTAAATGGTAGATTATTGGGGTTGTATAAACTTTCACGATCTAATTGATCGTAGTGTTTTAAAATTTCTTTTGCTTCTTCATCTTTTATAACAATTCCTTGGGCAGACTCAATGTAATCAATCACTTGCTTAGAACTGAAACTTCTATTGATTCTATTCAATACCCTATTATTGGTTTGCTTAAAATGCTGAATTTTATCGAATTTATCATTACTGGAAAAAAGACCGGGATTGGAATTTCCATGATCAGTTGTTATAATGACAAGTGTTTCGCCATCTTCTTCTGCAAAGGATATTACTTCTGCCAGTGCTTCATCAAATGCAATTTGCTCATATAATAATGCACTGGCATCATTGGCGTGTGCAGCCCAATCAACACTTCCTCCTTCTACCTGTAAAGCGAAGCCGTTATTATTTTGCTTCAAATGATTAATTGCCTGCCTGGTCATTTCTGATAAAGTAGGTATTTCAGCCTTTAATTTATTATCAAACTGGATATCGAGCGCATAAGGTAATCCATCTTCATGAAAGACGCCCAATAAAGGTTTGGTTATAGAAGTTTGGAGCAAATCTCTTCTATTCTGAACTACATGATAGCCCTTTTTATAAAATTGACTAAACAAATTGGCTTTATCCTTTCTTTTCTCTTCGCTAAAGAACTCTGTTCCACCGCCTAACAAAACATCGAAATCTAATTTTAAATACTCCACTGCTATCTCAGATTGATCACCCCGGCTTTCAATATTTACGCAAAAACCAGCGGGCGTAGCATGGGTTATCGGAACAGAAGTAACGCAGCCTACAGATTTACCTGCAGATTTAAATTTCTGAAGAATTGGTTTATTGAATGATCCATCCGGATTCACATTGAGCGAGCCATTGTTTACTCGTTTACCCCCACCCCAAGCAGAGCTGGCAGCTGCAGAATCGGTTACCAATGCGTTAGCAGAAGCTGTATCCATCAATGCGCGAGTAGCCTTACCTTCGTCATAAAGGGATAACCATTTACTTCTACGACCTTCTTTTCGCTGCAAAAGCAAATCGGCCATGGTAAGTGTGCCAATACTCATTCCATCACTAACCATAAATATTATATTCTTTGCTAAACCAGCATCACTAGTTAAAATGCGATTGCTTTTCTCTGAAGCCAATAAATCAAATGGGGAAAACATGCCTGCTCCAGCAACTGCAAGTGAGGCTTTCTTAAAAAAGGATCTTCTTTTCATCTATAATAATCTATATTAATACGAATAAACAAAGATTGTCTATTCGTATTAATACAGTGTTAAATTCATATTATCTGAATAAGAAGATATTGGATCATAAGGTTTCTAAGACGGTGAATTATAAGCATTCGTAATTAGCAATTAATAGTTGTATCTTTGTATTTTGATAAAGGTGTGCACGTTTGAACCCTCCTCCTTCACCAATTTGTTATTCATTTATATAAAACAATAATTTTTAAACTAAATATGGCTAAATCGCAAGAAACATTTAATAAAAAAGAAAAAGAAAAAAAGAGATTAAAAAAGAAACAAGACAAAGAGCAAAAGAGAGAAGAACGTAAAAACACTTCATCGAAAGGTAAAAGTCTTGAAGAAATGTTTGCTTATGTTGATGAAAACGGCAACATAACCTTCACTCCTCCCGATCCGAAGAAAAAGAAAATTATAAAGCAGGAAGACGTTGAAATTGGTGTTTCCAAACAAGAAGCTCCTGATCCTGCTGATTTAATCAGAAAAGGCACGATTACTTTTTTCAACGACTCTAAAGGATATGGCTTTATAAAAGATCAAGAAACGCAAGAGAGTATTTTTGTGCATGTAAACAGTTTAGAAGACGAAGTGGGAGAAAACGATAAAGTTACGTTTGAAACAGAAAAAGGCCAGAAAGGACTAAATGCGGTTCGGGTTAAGTTAATTAAATAACAATTGCATACCACAGCATAAATGAAAAAGAGGTACTGTTTTTAATACAGCACCTCTTAAGTTTTTTAGTTATTAACTGAATGAACAACTATTTTTTTGCGAATTTATTAAATTCCGCATTTACTTGATCATCAGAAAGATTGCTACCTGAGTTGATCAGTACTTTATATCTGAAAGTTACAGATTGACCAGCTTTCAATTGATAGTCTAATACTTCCTTACCGTTGCTAAATTCCTTCTGTCCCAGAGGATTTGCAGCAAATAATCCATATCCACGAGCATGCCAGTAAGTAGGATAACCAACATTTTTAGGATTATCAAGAATTACCAATGAAACGAGCTCATTTCCAATTTTCCCATTCAAGTTAACCCATTTGCCTCTAGTAGCCCAAACATCATCTCCTTCAATTCCTTCACTGCTACGGTAGTGACCAGTTACTCCCTCATTATTCATTTTTGCTACGTCAGTGGCTATTCCATTTGCATCCGTAAATTTTTCTGGTTTCTCAGAAGGATGTTCTAACTCACGGGCTAAGCGAATGCCCAATAGACCTTCTTTATTATCCTTAAAAGAAACATCTTCCTTTAAAGCAGTCAATTTAGTAACCAATTCAATAGCACGTTCTTCTCCTTTTCCGGTAAAGATATATTTCGTGTCTTCTTTTAAAAGGTTAGTTCCATCGGGTTTCTGCCAATACATGGTTACATCTAATTCTGCTTTATTGTCATCAGCACTCATTTTATTAACAGAAACATGCTTAATGGTACCAAATCCACTTTTCTTTTCTGCAGGAATAGCAGTTGAATTATTCCAAAAGTCTAGTCCATTAACATTGCCATAGTTAAACCACATTCCCACATGATGTGGGTGATCTATCCGTTCACCTGGACGAGGATCCATTGGCCAGCCTCTCGTAACCAATGTACCTTCAGCAGTACGAATTGGATACAACACGGGTTTCATTAAACTTTCCGGATAGATATAGGAAGTAAATGGTTTACCATCTACCGTAATATCGACTCTTTTCTCAGCTTTATTTTCTGTAATAACAAAACGTTTTTCTTTTTTAAAAGAGCTAAGCGTCATTGCCCCTACCAGCATAAATGAACCTGCTAGCATGAGTGAGCCTATTTTTTTATAATTTTTAATCATTATTCTTTTTGTAAAAATTGATTGTTTATTAACCAGCAACAACTTCTTGTTTCGCATCATCGAATGTAACCTTTTTACCAGTTTCCATCGCTGTACGTGCCATGATATTTGCAACTGAGTGGTTGTAACCGGCTTCTATTGAAGCATTTGGTGTTTTTCTACTAAGAACACATTCCATCCAGTTACGCATATGAAGAGAAGTCATTGGATCGCCACCTGTATTAGCTGCAGTTTCCATTCTTGCGGCATTAGGAAGTGTAAAAGGAGTCAGTAAATTTGCTTTCATTCCCATCTCTGCTGCCGATCTTTCAGTCAATCCTCCTTCCGATGTTACTTGATTGGTATCCAAATTTAACATACCCCCATTAGAATAATAAAGTTCTTTAATACCACCTGCTGAATTTGTAAAACGTGAAGAATATTGTACTTGAAAGCCTTTACTCATATCATTTGCCGGACCATAATCCATCACAGCTGTTACTGTATCAGGATTTTGACGACCATCATTCCAGGTATATATTCCTCCATTTGCAGCAACACTTCTTGGATGCTTTAAACCTGAAAACCAATGCACAGTATCAATTTGGTGAGCCATCCATTGTCCCCAAATACCAGAAGAATAAGGCCAGAATAGACGGAACTCTAAGTATTTACGTGGATCCCAAGCAACTTTAGGTCTATTCATTAGAAAGCGATCCCAGTCAGTATCTTGCTGACGGATTTCACTAACTAGCTTAGGCAAACGCCACCGACCTGGCTGATTTACATTCCAAGTCATTTCAACCATATTAATATCACCAAATTTGCCAGATCTAATATATTCGTTAGCAGCTATATAATTAGGAGCACTTCTACGCTGAGAACCTACTTGAAATATTTTTCCAGTTTCTTGAACAGCTTTCAAAAGAATTTTAGCATCTTCTAATGTTTCAGCCATTGGTTTTTCTACATAAACATCCTTACCATTACGAACAGCTTCTGCAGCCATTAAAGCATGTTGAAAATCTGCTGTACTAATGATTACGGCATCTATTCCTTTCGCAGCATGTAACTCATCGTTATTTCGGTATTTTTTGATTGTCGTACCAGTTTTTTCCTTAATGAACGCTTCTGCTTCATCACGACGACGATTCCAAATGTCTGAAACAGCTACAAACTCAAAATTAAGTTCTTTTGCATGGTTCATGAAACTAGGAAGCAAGGAACTTTTAAAACGGTTGGAAAAACCTATGATACCTACTTGCACCCGGTCATTGGCTCCAATAATACGGCTGTAACTCTTAGCATTTACCCCCATAGCCGATAACCCGATAACACCAGTGGCAAGAGATGCTTTTTTAATAAACTCCCGACGAGAATTTTCTTGTTCATTTTTCATTTTCATTCTATTAATTGATTTATTGTAGTTAATTGTAATATTTAATTTTGATTCATTTAAGCCCGATACATTTAATTTGGAAGGTCGTTATTTTCTCTTTCAACACCAAATAAATTCTTTTATTTCGCTTATTCATGCACTTTTATTTTGAAGGGTATCCAGGATTTTGTTTAAATGATTCCCTATTTGTTCTCCTTATCAAACTCTATTTGTCAAACAGGCATACTTTCATGAAAAGCTTCTACTTCTTTTGAATCTAGCTTATAATTATAATTACGTGTTTGGTTAGTTGAATGTAATTATTAATAAACCTCAAAACCAAAAACAGGGTATATTTATTTACGCAATCGATACCGGTATCGATTGCATAAATAATGTAGTTACTTTGAGAATTTCCGCAGGATATAAAAGATAATATTATAAAAGTTTATTGCCCAATTTTCCTTTCTTGTGGTCAACTGTTACAATTACTTTTACATAATTAATTATCTTTGTTTTACTGCTATAATTCAAAAGCAGCTTGTTAAGGAGATCGCCATAGATAGTATAAGCATATATATTTTAGTTGTTTTATTTTTTGCAACTTTCGTCCGTTCTGCTTTCGGATTTGGAGAATCATTAATTGCTGTTCCATTACTTGCACTTTATATTCCTATAGAAGTAGCAGCCCCTCTTTCTGTGCTTGTATCCATTACGGTTGCCGGGATTGTTGTAGTTCAGGATTGGAAAAAGATCCATGTTAAAAGTGCGGGAGGTTTAATTCTCGCTACGCTTTTCGGAACTCCAATTGGTTTACTACTCTTAACTTCGGGAAATGAACAACTTGTAAAAATTTGCCTAAGCGTTATTATTATCGCCTTCTCAATATATTCGCTCATCGGTAAAAGTCCAATCACATTAAAAAAAGATAAAATAAGCTGGTTATTGGGATGTGGTTTTTTCGCAGGAATCCTTGGCGGTGCATATGGATTGAATGGCCCTCCTCTTGTAGTATATGGTTCCATGCGGCGCTGGACAGCACAACATTTTCGGGCAACCTTACAAGGTTATTTTCTTCCGGCTAGCATCGTTGGGATGGTTGGATTTTACATTGCAGGCCTTTGGACATCCGTAGTTACCCATTATTATCTGGTTTCCCTAACCGTTGTTATACCGGCAATCTTCTTAGGAAGATTATTGAATCATCAACTTAAAGGTGATAATTTTTTCAAATATCTTTATATCGGGCTCTTAGCCATAGGTATATTTTTTTTGATCCAATCCATAAGCTTTAAAGAATTTTAGGGGATTTTCTGCACAATCTGGCTTTCAGCAGTAACTCCAGGCGGCAGCTCAACAATTCTTAAATTACGAAAATGTATTTCAGCACCTTCAGATTCAAGACAGAGATATCCTTTCTTTATCGTTGATTTACTTATCCCATTCACAAACTTTCCATTCACTGAAAGCTTGATCGTTCCATCCACACAAATCACTTCATAGGTATTCCATTCGCCTTTGCCCTTACTTCGATTCTCAATTGATTTACTTCGATCGCCTCTTGGATTGTCTGGTAAAGTTTTCACTCCCCCGACACCAAAAAGTTCGCCATGAACATAGGCAATCGGTGGTTTTACTCCATTACTGATATTCT
>Ga0160445_100743_pt1 | contig 12602 bp, 15 predicted proteins | sample HID1972M_E1MG_FD_108215 | JGI IMG/M metagenome (GOLD analysis project Ga0160445, IMG submission 108215) | Enriched pill bug-associated microbial communities from UW Madison campus, WI, USA - HID1972M_E1 MG | ecosystem: Host-associated > Arthropoda: Insects > Digestive system > Unclassified ... | reverse complement strand
TATATTTGACATCGATATTGGTTTGTTTTGCAACTTCAAGATACTGAATTTCAGTATCTTGACCAATATCTTTTCGTTTATTACTAACCTTTTTTCAACTAATTCTTTTCACCCAACGGGTTTTCGATATATCTTTCTCTTTGAGGTGAATATTGCTTTTAATGCGATTTTTAAAAGTGTTTTTGATACTGCAACCTCGTTTTTTTCAAAGGTTGGCAATTTTATGGTAAAGGTTTTTGATTCAGGATTCCAGTCGGTGATTTCTTCTTTTGGAAGTCCTGTAAGAGTTACTAAATTCTTTATTAAATCCGTATTCCCTTGTATTCCGATTTTACCAAGCTTACTTTGTGCAGCATTACCTTTTTTGTTAGTTACGCCCATTCGGGCACGTTCCATTAAAAATATTGTACCGCTGAGCGCCTCTCTTTCAAATGTCGCAAATCTTTTATTACAAGCATCGCAAACCCTTCCGCGTTCCATTAGATAAATGGTGTTACCTAAGGATTCAGAAACGATGTGTTCTATTGATTTTGCTTCGTTTTCTTTAAGCAGAAAATACACTCCATACAACCATTATTTTAATAGGCAATACTATTAACCTAATCCGTTTTGTGCTTAAGAACTTCATATGGTTCAAGCGCATTTGTTATATCTAATTTATCTCCATACAAATAACGATCTGCCTTTTCAACTTGATGCATATTATACATCAAGACATATAGGTCCGAGTTCTGCGCATCATAATCCAATCTTAGCAGTTTCAGAGGATCAGGATCTACTTCTTTATTATATGGATAAAGGGAAACCATGTGATTCCTATCTATTGGCAGACTAATTTTACAGTCTGGGGAATATAATGGCCAATCTGCATGAACTGGCCGGTCACTGGAGATCAGACTTAAGTTTCCTTTATACAGTGTCACCAATATATGATAATCCATTTTTAGTTCTGCGATATGCTTTAATCGCCTTACGCTTTCAAGGTTGGCGGACTGTCTATTTGAATTGTTGCTTTCCGTAATTGCTTGGTCCATCGTTTTTCCTTCCAGATTCAACAGTTCTTTGTCGCCTTGTGAGTAAATCTTCTTTTCTGTACCCAGTTGTTCGTGGGCTAAAAAGGCATATTCGATCGTTCTGTTGAAGAGTGAGTTCAATGCCTCTGCAAGTTTGGGAATTCTCAATTCTTGGGCAAGAATGTAAACCAATATTTTCGTCTTCAATTCAGGGGTTATTACCTCAATGTCGGGGTCTGTCAGAGCCTTATAGATATCATGGTATACACTTTCTATATGCTTGGAGTAATATCTTTCCAACCAGCGCTTTTCATTTTTCGGTAAATCATCGAAAGTGTAATAATCTCTGATCTTACAGATATTTCTTACATTCTGCCTGTAATTTTCCGATCACTGCTCTTGTTGAACAAAACATCGACGAAAAATTCGTCCTTACGTTTTTCTACAGCAAAATTTTGCAGATAACATTTTGGTACAATATGTTGGCTTACCGGTTCGCTCATTATTTATTATTTGATTTGTAGGATAATTTAGGAATAATACTTGGATTAGTTTTGAATCTTTCTCTTTCATATTTATTGTTTTTATAAGATACTTTTTAAATCACTCGTTCTTTTTGCGGTTTCTGCTTGGTCCCAGTTGCTATCGAAGGGATCAGAAGTATTGTGATCGTTCCAAGTTTGTATACGCGAATAAGTAATCCCTTACTTGAACTTGATTATTTTTTTTACATTTTATTCTCTTAAGCCGCCAAAAGTCACAGGGTAAATTCCTAATCTCAGATCACTGATGGAACACTCTGAATTGTTAAAGCTATAGATATGATGAGTAGCACGGAAAAATAAGAGCATGTATAATATTTATAATTCCAGTTTAGCAATATCTGCCATAGGTAAAAACATCTTTCCGCTATCGGGCAAAAGAATAAAACCAAATTTTTTATAGAATGCAAGTGCATCACTATCTAATGGATCGACTACGATACCTATTGATCCCAAACTTTGGCTGGAATCATAGCTCCGTTTAAGTGCATCAAGTAATAAAATACCGCCTAATCCCTGACCTTTAAATTTTGTATCAACGGCCAGCCTGCCGAGTAAGGTTACGGGAAGTGCCTCATAGGATTTAGGCATCTTTTTTTTGATAGCTTGGGGCATCATTTCGGCAGGAATGGATGCGTTTGAAAGCGTATAATAACCTTTTACGGTCGTGTCTTCAAACATAGCAAACACAACGCATAGCTTGCGTTTAACGTCTTGACCCGCCTGAAAATGAAAATAATTGTCGAGCATGTCCTTACCACAATTAAAACCCTTCTTGTTTAATGAGGAATTAAGTGGCTCTATTTTGATGCTCATTTATTCTCTTGTAAGAATTTTTTATAGCGCTCCGCTGTATCTTGTAATTTTTTATTAGGACCTGTTGGATTGGTTAAAGCGTTAAAAAATATTTCCCGGTCTTTTTCAGATGCAAGAATGGTATTATGTTCTTGAATAATAGCATTCGCTTTCTCTTGAACGGTATTAATAATAAAATCGGTAAGGGTACGAAACCCTCCCAAACTGGCAGCATGTTCAAAAAGTTCTTTCTGAGCCTTTGGAATCTTAGCATCAAATCGTGCTGTTTTTGATATTGTCAAATGCTTCTCCATGATAAAATTAATTTATTAATACAAATATACGGAAATATACCGTACAATGTATAAATCTAATACTGAATTTTATTTTTGAAAACTCTATTATCAGTTTGCTTCACGGCAGAGTAACTTCTACTGATCACCCGATTTTTCCTTCACAAAGATTTTCCTGCTCAGTAGTTCAATTAACAGCAAAGACATTGTCGTGGTCGCTATAAATAGTATTTACTTAAGTATAAGGAAGCTTAAAAGCTATTAGAATGGGAAAATATAAAAAATCAAGCTCTTGTTGGTTCAATCGAAACGGGCTGACTTGTCAAGCATTTCTATGGACAGTTCTGAGCAGAGATATTTATTTCCGTTAGCAACATGTTTTAAGGCGAATATCAATTCGTCCGAACTGATATTCTTTAACAAATATCCCCCGGCACCCTTCATAAAAGCTTGTGAAATATGCCTATGGCTAGCAACCATTGATAGTACGACTACCGGTAGATCTGAATTCAATAATTTCATTTCCTCAATAAATTCAATTCCGCCCATGATGGGCATATTCATATCGGTCAGTACCAAATCGACTTGTTCCTTCCGCACAAGTTCAAGTGCGTCCTGTCCATTTCCGGCTTCGCCAACTATATCAAATCCATCTTCGCATTCAAGCAAAACTTTTATACCATTCCTGATAAGGATATTGTCCTCTACCAATATAATTTTTAACATAACTTTATCCTTTTATAAGCCAAAGAAGGAGTCGCACTAAAAAGCAACTTAATATCCGATTCTTTTTTCTTAGGATAGGCTCCCATACTAATTGACAGGACTACTCAAAAAAGGTTTACTATGACCTTCTTTTTACCATAAAAAAGGGTATAAAACCCAGCTTTTCCTGAAAAATACTTAAGAGCTCCTAGGTATTTCAGAATTCTTGTTTATACTTCAAAAGTGTTGGTATCTAAAGGTTACTGAGTCGTTTAACAACATATAATAGCGAGATTAGGAATGACGACACAAACTATTTTCTTTAATAAAATTTATATTCTTGAATCACTCGATCCCTCAGAGGCTCAAACAGGAACAGATCTTTGCCATGGCTTTATTAAGGTATAGAGCCGAAAAGTGAGAAATTTTTCAGCTGAACTAATCTTAGTTGATAACAAAAGCAATTTGATAATGCTTTGTTACAGCTTACGCAATTGATATATAATCCTTATTTTCTGCAAACGGATTCATGCTCTTCCCAAATCGCTTAAAATGCAGTTTTTTATCCATATTTTAATGTGCTATATCCTAGGATATTAACCAAATTTCTATCATGTTTTATTATGACCTTAAGCATTTATTCGCTCGGAAAACGAAGTTACATTTGGTTAATTATTAATAGTTAAAAACATAAAAATGCAGTAATAAACTAATTGTTATGCAAGTAAATAAATTAAGAACAGTCCTTTTTTGTTGTATCCTATGTCTTATGCCAACTATTTTTTTAAAGGCACAGGTAAACGAAACGAAAGTTACCCTAATAGAAGGGGTCGTAGTAGCGGGTTATGCAGACGATGGAGGCTATTTAAACTTGGCAGGGCCAGCCATCAAGTTCGCCAATAAGCCCTGGACGGTGTTGGTGGGTTTATTGCCAAGCTTGAAGTTTAAAGAAGATAAGACTGCAAGTGGAACGAAGAATTCAACGGTTACACCTACACTAGGTTTTGGTTTAACAACCGTTTATAAACACTTCGCTATTCAGGTACCTCTTTTTTATAATAATAAAACAGCAAGCGGGGATGGTAAATGGAACGTTGGCGTTGGTATGGGGTATAAGTTTTAATAGTAAAAAAGAAACAATAACTTTTTAAATTTCATTGTTTCTTTTTGGGCTTATTGGAAATAGCAGGTTGGTATTAGTGCAATCTCTTCCAAATCGTCTTTGCTTGTGCACAAACTTTATTTGTTCCTTCAATTTTTATTGAGTGTATAAATGATTTATCCTTTGAATCTTTTGGGTCATCTTTAGTCATAGAAATAACTGTTTGACCGTAATTGGCTTCTGAAATAAACCTGCCGTCTATAGAATGTAAATAATATTGGTCAATAATGTGGTCAGGGATTGATTCGATTGCCCATTGTAAATATCTAATGTTATTTACATGCTTGATCATATCGGTATCATACTTATTAATTTTGAACTTTAATTCATATGCTGGACTTTCGATTGCTTCAATTTTTTCAGAAATATTATGATTAATACTTTCTACATTACAGAAAGACCATTTTTCAATTATATCATCAAATATTTGAGTAGGTCTTCTTCTATTAATATCAAAGAAAATCCATAAACCTCTGGCTCTTCCAATAATATTATTTTGTTCATCGTAAATCAAATTTTCTCTATAGCCTTTAATAGTTGTATAATTTGACAACCAGGTTCTGATCGTGATTTTTTCTTTATAACGGGGATATCTTTTCATTCGCATTACCCCAGAAATTAAAACCCAACCAATATTTTGATCTGCTAATTGATATAAACTATGATTTATTGAATAACAATGTTCGGCGGCTGTTTCTTCTAATAAGGTCAGCATGGTAGTTGGCGAAGCAATGCCTAATTCATTCATTTCAAAATATCTAAGCTCGAATTGTTTATCGAAATAATTTTTAATCATCTTCATTTCTTTAAATAGGTACTTAGTCTTTTAAATGATGCACAAAGTAACAGTTTTGGTTTAAATGGAAAATGATATAATTTACTGTATTAAGTGATATAACGCACTTATATAGGGAATATCTTCATGTTATATAAATGCAGCTATTTTTGGTAAAAAAAACACCTGTATGGGCAAGTTTAAAAATGGTTGTTTTGGAAAAACAAAGAGTTTATATAATTTTAATGAAAACTAATGATTGGTGCCCATGCTTGGCCCTTTTTGGGTATGTCCTATTATTGATTTAGTCGAGAACTGGTTCGTAGGTTCTATAGGTAATCTGCATCTTACTGAGCTTGTTTTTCTCAAAGTAGAGGCGTGTCTCCGTGCCGCTTGGATTGGGGTTTCCAGAATCTTCCGTAAAAAAGAACGCCCATTCCGTATAAAGTTCCATTTTAGGGTCGTACGTCCTGTCCAATGGTTTATCGGATAGCGAAAAATAATAGGACGAAAAGTTCTCTTGTCCATAAAGTTGTTGGAGCTTCTCATAAACTGTGGAAGTCTCTTCTCCTGATTGAATGCTCAGGTTTGCCGGTTCCTCTTCTGGCCATCTTTCCAGATCGTTCCACTCATCCTTGGCAAACTGTATTTTCGACACCTTGTTATCCGAAAAATGCAGATACACTTGGGTCACATACTGCTCACCCTCTTCCTGTCGCTGGAATTTAAGGTAATTATATGCACCAAGATTTTCCGGCAGTAAACTGGGATCGTTTGACGCTTTCCGGTAGACAAGGGATAGCATGTCAAAATTTTTTTGACTGCCAGCCTGTTGGATTTGTTGATAGACTTGCTCAGGGGTACTGCCGATTCTGATTCCCCATTTTTCCCCTTTCTTCACTTGTTCAATCTTAACCGAATTATCGTCTTTTAAACATGCCGTAAAAAAACACACCAAAATCGACATCATTATCAGTTGTATATTTTTTCTCATAATTCTTAGGTTTTTATCATTAAAAAAATGTAGCCACAAAAAAGGTAAAAAAATATTCAATAACAAAATGAAAACCTATGCTTGACTTTCTTTTTTGGGATCTTTTGATATATTTAAAAATATCCCATAGGGAAATAACCTTTTTTGGATTGTGCACACACCAACGCTCGAACGGTTATTCAACAAATCTTTAAACCGTTCCAAAACCCCTTTGTTGACATTTTTCATTTATAGAAGTTTTGAAAAATATAGAACAAACAAAGGTTTACGGCCAAGTAAGTAAGTTTCCTGTTTTTAGGCTAAATAGTCAAGGCTATCCTTTAAGGAGAAGATCTTTTAGGTTATAAATGTTTTGAATTAAGAGGTGGTACTTCATTTATTTTTTGCGCTGTCTTTCTCCGCTTTTAACCTTTCTTTTTTTGCCATCTCTTTAGCACGCTTTATACCAGTTGCGATAGCCAGGCCTTCGTCACCGGTTTCTCCCAGTATCGCATTCGCAATGTCAACCGCTTTTTTCCGTATATCAGCAGGAAGGTTCTTATACGAAGGTGGGTAATCTCCATTATACCATGGCATTTTTCTCAATTTTGGTTAAATATTAAACACCATTTCGACAAATATGTTCTAATAATCCTATGCAAAACAAATTACGGGGCAAATATCTATCAACCGTGAATCCTGTATCGGCATTGATTTTGATGACTGGCTAGTAACCGCCGCGACACGATAACTGCAACCAGAGTATTTTCGGTGTAGGTTCTTATCGTTGTCAGCTAAGGCTTGAAAAATAGTATGTATATTCGGGTGATACTGTTGCCTACAAGGCATAAAAAGGGGATAAACTTTAAGCCTTATTCCCCTCACTGTATTATCTAGGCACATGTCCTAAAATTTAAAAGACTGTTTGTTTTGTTTTGTTTTTTAAAGGATACTTAAAGAGTTTTATCGCCTAAGTAAGATCATCTGGCCCCTCGGCCTAGGTTTATGATACTATTTTGAATGTCTGTCATATGGATGAAAGTTGCAGGAATTAAAGTTGCTTGCAGACGGTTACTTGCAAAAGCCCGGGTTTATTGAATTGAGTGAAAAAGTCTATAAGAGCTTGTAAAGTTTAAATAGCAGAAAAATGTATAGAAAAGTACAACAACAATAACTATCAAAATTTTATTGAAAGTTCAAGTTGGCCGCCCAAACCAAGTTCAACAATCTTTTTTAGCGTTGAAAACCGAACTTCCTTTACGTTATTCTCAATTTTTGAAATATAGGATTTTGTTGTTCCAATTTTAACTGCCAGTTCCGCTTGTGTTAGACCCTTTTCAAGGCGTGCTTCGTGTATTAAGGCCCCAATTTTAAAGTTTTCATAGCCTGCCTCAAGCTCATCACGCTTTTTAGTGCCAATTTTGCCATAATGCGTGTCTTTGAACTGATTGAGGGTCACGATATTACTCTTTACTGCTTTCATATTCTTCTTTTATTTTAAGTGCCTTTTCTATTTCTTGTTTTGGTGTCTTTTGCGTTTTCTTCTGAAATCCGTTTGCCAACACTATTAATTGTCACTGGTCAAAAAAACAGAATATCCTAAAAATATCACTTCCTTGTTGAACGCGGATTTCAAAAAGTCCATCCGTATGCTCAATATGTTTGAGATAAGTTTCGGGAATCCTTTGTAGGTCTTCTATCAGTTCAAACGTCCAGATAATCTTATCCTTTACTTTATCACGTTGTTTCAAGAAGAAATCTTGAAAGTAGTTTTTATAAAAGATAATCGTCCTTTGTTTCATTTTTTTAACCACTGTACAAATATATGAAAATGTTGTCCTAAAGTGAAACTTCTTTTTGTCATTTCTTTCAGAATCAGTCATGCCTCCCAAGCATCAGCGAATTGTCCGAAACCGAACACTAACTGTCCGTTAACGAATACTTTATTTAATAGTGAAGTAGTCAAGTTTCTTATTTTAAGTAAGTTGTGTTTTGGAACACTATGTGAGAGAGTAGGAAGGGATAAGATACAAATTCTAAGTAACAATGAGCCTCCATCAGATAGCTATATTTCTTGAAAACAGCAGGATATACAGCTGGAAGTAAACGGGATTAATAAACTTTAAATGATGAATCATGAACTTCTCTAACTTAAAGATAGCTTTACGGTTTTCGTTACAGACTAAATTATTTACGTTTATTAATATTGTTGGTTTATCCCTTGGTTTCGCGGGTTTCATTTTAGCTTATCTGTATATTAATCATGAAAAGAGCTATGATTCTTGGAACCCCAATTATGAGAATATCTATTTGATTGGCTTAGAAAGCCAGGGAAAAGCATCCGATTTAACGCCTATTGGTTTGGGAGAAAGCATTAAAACTCAATTGCCAGAAGTTGTTGAGATGGGCAGAATGAATTATTTTCCCTATGAAGTTCCATTTAACTCTGATGAAGATGTTTTTTTTATAAAAAGCTGGGTAGGAGCAGATGTCTCCATTGCGGAGATGTTTAATATCGAAACACAAGGGATGCCTTTAGATAGCATCAATACATCAGCGGCGGCTTTTATTCGCGAAGATGTTGCGGCTAAATTATTTCCCAAAAATGCCAATGTTCAAAATGAATGGGTAATGATGGGAAATAAGGAAGATGGCTTGCCCATGCAACTTTCCGGTACAGTGAAGAAGTTTTCGGGCTTATCCAATATCGAATTTGAAACCATCGGCTTCTTGAAGGAGTTGGGGACAGGTTTAGGAAACGGACAAGATGTGAAAACATTTATTCAGGTGAAAGCGGGTACGGACATAAAGGCTTTAACCTTAAAAATCAATCGAATCTTTGAAAATATAGCATCAAAAAAACCCGATAAAACTTCAGTCTTTGCAAGCAGTACCATTTATTTAGATCCATTGAAGAACTTGCACCTTCAACCGAAACACGGATCTTCAACGGGCTATAAAACTATTGTCGCATTGGGCGTGCTGTCTATCATTATATTGGTTTTGGCAGCGATTAATTTTGCGAACTTAATGATTGTTCAAGCGCAGAAGCGTGCCAAGGAAATCAGCATGAAAAAGATCTTTGGCGTGAGCCAGAAAAGGTTAGTCTTTCAGTTTTTCATGGAGGCCTTCCTACAGTGCTTTCTTGCGGCAAGCCTCGCTTTATTCTTGGTCAATAGTACGGTCAATGTATTGGTTAATAATTTTGGCTATGATTTGGCGGCGTTCCAGTTTGAAAAAAATGTATTAGGGCAGTTGGGTCTTGCCATACTATTGACTTCCCTTGTTTCAGGTTTATATCCTGCGGTAATTCTTTCGAGTAAAAAATTGATTAACCTCATTCAAGGGCACTACCATACCAGTCATAAAAATTATAATTTACGGCATGCATTACTGGCTTTTCAGTTTATTATAGCCTTCGGTTTTATTAGCATAATGACGGTGATCAATAAGCAAATGGATTTTATTAATAATGCCGATCGTGGTTTTAATGCCGATCAGGTGGTTTATATTAAAAACCTGGCTACTTTTAAAACCCCAAAAGATTTTGCACAAATTCGGAATCGAATGAAAGAAATTCCTGAAATAGAGAAAGTAACGGTAGCAACAAGTCTGCCCGGCGGACAAGCTCCACAAGCAGAGGAATGGGCGTTTAGGGATAAGAAATATAAAATGGATTTTGTAGGTGTCGATTTCGAATATTTTGAGACTCTAGGAATAACGGTTTTAGAAGGTCGAGTTTTTTCAAGTGATTTTCCGGCAGATTCCATGCAATCTATCATTTTGAATGAAACAGCAGCACGAACATTAGGCATAAAAACTATAGGAGAAAAAGTGAGAGCTTTTGATCAAAACTATGAAATCGTAGGCATTGTAAAAGACAGTAAAATGCAGGGCTTCGAAGAATTGATCCGTCCCACAGTTTATAGTATCCATAATCCTACTAGAGTATTGAAAGTGCAGATCATGATGAAAATGAAGGAAGAAAATCTTTCTACTGGCTTATCCCTTTTATCAAAAGAGTGGAAATCCATAAATAAAAAAGACGGTGATTATTTTATTTATGAATTTGTCGATCAGAAGTATGCATCCTTATTTGCCAAACAAAATCAATTGAAAAATGCCTTTACCAATTTTACTATTTTAATTGTTTTAGTAGCATTGATGGGGCTTTTTAGCATGGCGGTCTTTAGTATTCAAAGCCGGCAAAAAGAAATCAGTATTCGAAAGATACTAGGTGCATCAGGAAAAGAAATCTTGTTGTTATTGAATAAACCATTTCTTAAAGTCCTTATTATTGCCATTTTAGTAGCTACGCCTATTGCTTGGTATTTATCTACCCTTTGGCTACAAACTTTTGCATATAAGATAGAATTACAAGTCTGGTATTTTGCTTTTGGTGCGGTTTTATCGATGGCTATTGCATTTGTTACTGTAAGTATACAGGCCATTAAAGCAATTTACTTAAATCCTGTTGAAACTTTACATCAAGATTAATGAAATCGATAACAAATTAATCTGTTCCTTCTAACATTACCTTTAGAATGAATATTTACGATGTGAAAAATGGGCTTCCACACAAATCCAGTTTTTACAGATTGAAAAGTCAGTCATCTTGGGAAAAGGTTGGAAGCTCATATCTAATTGCAAGTATTGAAGCGTCTTTTTTAGGGAAAGGAGATTATGTGGAAGAAATAGCTGAAAATGATGCACTTGCAATACGGTTTTTAGGCAAAAAAATGGGATCCAAAATGCTGTATGGAAACAATATTGATGTAGGACAAAAAATTAATATTAACAATGCTAAATTATATTATGAGGTTTACGGCTCAGGTGAGCCTTTATTGCTTTTGCACGGAAATAACGAAGGGATCAACTCTTTTAGGGAGCAGATTGAACCCTTATCAAAATATTTAAAGTGATAGTTGTTGACTCCCGTGGCCAAGGCAATAGTACCGATAGGTTCAAGGAGGACTACACTTATGAACTTTTTGCAGCGGATATGAAGCAACTACTGGATTCACTACATCTAAAAAAAGTGAACGTACTGGGCTGGAGCGACGGTGGCAATACCTGCTTGATCATGGCATGAAAATACCCCGATTATATTAATAAATTAGCGATCATGGGTGCGAATGTATTTGCAGGCGGGAAGGCGTTGGATTCTGCCGTGATTAAAACTTTTGAAAACCGCAGCAGGCTGTATAGCAACAAAACAGATCCTGCGTCTATAAATCAAAAGAAACTAGCAGACCTTGTTCTACATGAACCACACCTCATAGTGCAAAACCTTAAAACGATCAAAACTCCTGTACTGATTATTGGCGGCGAAAATGATATTGTAAAGAAAGAACATACACAATTTATTCATAACAATATTTCAAACTCCCAGCTCAACATCATTGAAGGTGCTGACCATTATGCTCCTTTAAAGGACAGTAAAAAATTCAACAAATTAATTGTCAATTATTTTCAAAATCTATAATGTCTGTAAATTCGCTTACTATATTAACACAAAAAAATCTAAAGAGATTGTGAAGCCGTGATAGTTTCAATGAAGATTAGACCATCGAAGCGTTCATAAAGAGGAATAAGATCCTCATATTTATATGTTTAAGTTAACAATGATTCAAATTATCGAAAATAACCGGTCTGCTGATAGTGTTTGTTAAAGGGCATTAAGCTGGTATTACCCCAAAAGTCGTCTCCTTTTAAAATTTATTCAGCAAATTAATTTGAACATTACTTAATACATCATTTGTCTTTTTTTTACTTGTTCTATAAATTCTCTTTCAAGAATGTTTCTAAATCTTCAGGTGATATGTATTTTTTTATTATTTCACCTTTTTCGTTCAGTAAGAATGTAGTAGGAAAGCTAATAATCGATAGTTTTTCTGATTCTATTCCGTTTTCATCTAAAAAATGCAGCCATGTAAGTTCTTTCTCTTTAACCCTTTTTTGCCAAAGCGGCACGTTTTCGGTTTTATCAGTCGAAATGCTAACTATTTCAAAACCTTTGGACTTATAATCGGCATACAACTTTTTTAATGCTGGCAAAGCTTGCAAACAAGGTACGCAGCGGCTGAACCAAAAATCGATGAGTGTATATTTCGCTTTTGGTAAATTGAGCTCCTGTTCTTTGAGCTCAAATGTTTTTACACCGAAAGTTGGAAATTTTTGACTTTCTTTAATGCAGCTGTTTTCAAAGTCGTTGTCCAGTATTTGCCAAAGCTTCCCATCCTTTATTTTATCTGAGAAATTTTGTAATACAGTTGCTCTAACTGAGGAATGACCAAACAAACTAAATCTTTCGATCAAGCTCCATAAGGCCACATAAGAATCAG
>Ga0160445_100742_pt1 | contig 12603 bp, 4 predicted proteins | sample HID1972M_E1MG_FD_108215 | JGI IMG/M metagenome (GOLD analysis project Ga0160445, IMG submission 108215) | Enriched pill bug-associated microbial communities from UW Madison campus, WI, USA - HID1972M_E1 MG | ecosystem: Host-associated > Arthropoda: Insects > Digestive system > Unclassified ... | reverse complement strand
GGGTTGGCTGTTCGGCAATGAATTCAACAGCTACGTGATTCCCGGACAACCGGATGATGTATGGGAGCTAACAAAGACGCAGAATGACACCGCGCTTGTTGATCCGACAATCGGCTTTAGCTTTGACCGTCAAAGCGTGGAGAACGAAATCGCCCAGTTGAACGCGATTTTCACCGAATTTAAACCTGTTCTTTACAGCGGTATGGCCGATATCGATAAAACAATCGCAGACATGAAGGAGCAGCGCAAGGCTGCCGGTGAAGAGAAGGTTATTGCTGAAGCGCAGAGACAGGTAGACGAATGGCGTAAAACAAAGGAATAAAAGAACAGACTGAAGGAACCGACACCTTCTGATTGTCTGGAAGAATGTTGGGGGCGCAGGTTGCTGGTCATGCGCTCCCAACATTACGAATTTACTATTTCCTATAGGTGGTTTATACGGGATGACAACTAATGTCTTGCGATTGACGATCGAGAATGAAGCGGAATGGATGTTGCCGGCGTTTGGACTGGAGAGGTGGAATGAGGATGTATTAGGAATCAGCTTTGAGATTAGGGGGACTCCCGGCATCGTGGTTCATCCGGAATGTTTCCGGGCTTACAAGGAAGCTGCCAATCCTTATCAAACCGTTAAGGTCAGAAACAGGCAATATGACATGTTATATGATCAGGATACATCCAGAGTGAGGGTCAATGATAGCTGGCAAACGATGTATCTGGAAGCATTCGTGAAGGCAAACATGATCAGACTTGAATACGTGCTGAAGCTATTCGGGACCGGAGAAGTGGCGATTCGCAATATCCGGACACAAAGAGGCGGATTTCCGGATCATCCTGTCGTGCAAGGGGCGCCTTATCCGCAATGGATCAACAATCTGAAAGCGCATACGGAATATGAGCGAGAGATTGACGAGCTCAAGTCCGAACGGCGAGAATTGCCGTCTCATATTCTGCCTTATCTTGAGCTGTCGCCTGCCAGCATTTATGAACTGGTTCCGGACCGGAGAGGGCTAGGGAAGTATGCCGAGCATTATGGATGGGATCCCCGGAAGCCTGACATCTTGATCGATCGAACAACCGGAGAGCCTGTCCGCTATGAAGAAGAATTCCCGGTTTCGGGGTATGACGAGGTCATTGGACCGTCAGGGGAGAAATGGATATATCCTTATCACAAACGGCCGTGGAACAAAACGCTCGAGGAAATATTCACCTTTGTTCCCGGCTATCCGGGACCGGATGACGACGATTTGAAGAGATATTACGATCCTCAATTCGAGAAAATATATCTGGATCGGTTTATGGTCAGCACCCGAATGGAGTGCTTCCAGGAAGCGGCGCGGATTCTCGCCGAATACTATCATACAACAGGCGATATGGAAGCCGGAATTAGAGCGGCGGTCATTCTGCTGAAGCTGGCGAGAAGCGTCCCTCATTGGCCGATCTTTGGCAAGCCGGACTGGAATTATCATTATATTCTGGCTTTTTTCGATCCGGATGAATATGAAAGATGGTTTGCGTGGATTGCCGATACTCATTTCTGGCAAACTCCGGCAACGGGAGCGCATTTGAAGAAAATGCTTGCGATATTTGAACCAGTAAAAAGCCCGATCATCTGGAAACAGGTTTACGAGCTGGGTTTCCCTCATGCCAGGGAAGACGTCATCGACGGGATTCTGCACATTGTTCGTATGTCATTAAGGTTTGACGCTTACTACCGAACCGACATTTGGCGATACTTCCATAACACAATCGGACTGCAGCTGAACGGACTTGTTATGGCGGCCCTGTCCATCGGCTGTCCGGAAATCATCCACTATGTTATTGGGAAGGCCAAAGCCGCTTTCGGCTATTTGTTTATGGCATACGGCATGTTCCCGGAGAGCGTCTCGTATTTGCACGATGTCGCCGGGGATATTGATGAAGCGCTTCGTCATATCCGGGGTTATTCAGATCCTGACGGCTATATGTCCCAACTAGATGATAACCATATTGAATATTTCGACCCTGAGCGCGTTTTGCCCGGCTACAAACACATCATGTATTTGTGCAAGCAAAGAATGTTTTATCCGGACGGCTCCGTAATGACCATACACGATACGTGGGCCGAAAGTCAGTACAGCCAATATCATCAAGTGCGGATTTCGAATGAAATTCCCGACAAAGATCTGAATCGCCGCAACATCTCTGAACCGTTCCTTCTGCCTGATTTTGGACATGCCATTATAGGGTCGGGAGAAGGCCCGGATTGTGCCGAAGGGCATCTGCATTATTCCGGACACTGGAATCATTCACATGAGGATATGCTGAATTTCACCTTGTGGGCACACGGAGATGAATTGGTGTCGGATATCGGATATTCCCATCTCGGCGGATACATCTATACGGCAGCTGCGCATAATCTGGTTGTTGTCGATGGCAACAATCAGGCCTTCAGCTCTGAAGGCGGAAACCTCCTCCATTGGCATGCCCCTGACGGTCGCACGATGGTCATGCAGGCGGAAGCGCCTCATATTGCGTATCCTGAAGCTCGCAAGTATCGGCGTGCCGTGATCGGTATTCCGATTGCGAAGGGGCGGAGCGTTTTCCTGGACCTGTTCGAGGTGTCCGGCGGGAATCGTCATGAATGGATGGCCAATGGCTGCGCCGATTATTCGCAGACAGCAGAAATGACATTACAACCGGACCGGTACCTGGATAACCTTGATGACAACGGCATTCCGTTAAACCCGGAGGCAGGCGCGCTTTCAGGCGAAGATTTCAATTGGGAAGGCTTGCTGCCACGGGACGAGCCTGGCGGAAGAAGTCATTACTACGGCGCCTTCAGCAATGTATGCGTGTATCGGGATGACACGCCCTGGCAAATGACGATGACCCCGGCATTCCCGAACGGCGAAGCCTCCCCTGGAGCAGGAGCCAGAGCGGCGTCGGCAGAGCCTAAGCCGGGCCTTCGACTGCATTGGGTGGCGCCAGCCGGGGGGGAAGTTATGCTGTGCGATGCGCCAAGACACCGATATCATCGGGAGCTGGCCAACCTTCAGGAGGCGACGCGCAACTGGAACAACAATGTGATGCCCAAGGTTATTGTTCGTAGAGACGGCAGCGAATTGGACAGCACATTCGTTGCATTGTGGGAGCCGTTTCAGAATGAAACGTTCGTACAGAGCTGCGAAAGAATGGACGGCATCGCAGGAATAGACGGCGAAGGTGTGTGCATCCGGACGGAAGATACGGTCATCCAGGTTCTTTATCGTAAAAGCGAAACAAGCGGCCCCCTTGTATCAGGTCCAATATCCATGGATGGCTCCTTTCTGATCATCAAAGAAAAAACGATTGCTGAAGCGGATAAAGAAACGGAAGTTGATTTTTATTCGGGAGTCGGTTTTTCCGTTGCTGGTTTGAAGATGGAGCTGAATGGTTGGACAAGCCAGACGCTAGTGGGGACAGGGGAAGACGAAAACGGATATTATTTGAGCATAAGAGGGGATTTATCCCAATACCCCGAGGAATATGACAAGCAGCCGCATAAAGGAAAATATATCATTGTAGCGCAAGACGGGCAGAGCAACCGGCATTTGCCGTTCGACAAATTGCAAAAAGGCAAAGACGGCCTGCACAAAATTTATATGACCAGGCGGCCGGGCTTTACATTCGAGGAGAACACGCAAATGCTCAAGGAGGTTTGTTTCCCTTATCGTATCCTGACAGGAAAAGCGAAAGTGTCATTTCCGACAGAGGTCAATATGAGGATACGTGAAAAGGGAAATGAGAGAAGGATCATGGTTAGAACGGATGCCCACTCCATCGTCGCGATGCCATTGGATTCATCGGGTTTCCCGTGCAGGACGTCCGGCGGCAGTTGGACAGAGCTTCTATTATAAAGGAGGCGAATGAACAGTGAAACGGAGAGTCATTGTATTTTTGCTGACCCTGACTTTGATATGCCCGGCCATTTTATTTCCGTTCGCAAATACCGCCCATGCGGCAAATAGCAGCACGTGGTATAAAACGACGGATGCAAGCAATGTCGATTGGTTGATGCTGAAGACGCACGGTACTACCAACACGATGGGAATAGCTCCCGCAAACTTTTCGTTAGCGGACATGGTGTTGGAGATGGATGTGAAGCCTGCTACGAATCCAGTCTTTCCGAATTGGGCACATCACGAGATCTATTTTGGTTATCAGAACGCCAACAATCATTATTACATCTCCGTTCATGGCGCTACTGGCGCAATCGGTTTATACAAGAAGAGAAATGGCGTTGCCATGAAGCTTGGAGACAACACCGTAACCGCTTTGAAACATGCCCTGGATACAACAACTCACTACAAAATTACAGTGATGTCCGGCGCCATTCAAGTATTGGCCAACGATACCCTTATCCTTTCAGCAAACGATGCTGAGTTTTCCAGCGGAAAGGTAGGGGTTGGCGTAGCCGGGTTTTACAACCTCCCTAACAATAATGCAGTTACATCGTTGACGCTTGCCGTCGGCGGCTTGAAAGTATCGGACAGCACGGGCTTGGACCTGGGAGGCGGCATTTTTGGCGGCGGGTTGTCCGACTGGACGTTTACGGTACCCAAGCTGGATATGAATCGGCTTGAGGAGCATTTTGTTTATACAAATGGGTGGAAAGTGCCGGCTGATGCCGAAGGCTGGGCGACGAACGCAAGCGGAATGGGGGCAGGTTATAAAGCGGAAGTACACGATCAGAAGCTTTACATCGAATCGGCGAACGGCGGTTCTAGCGGCTTTTATGTCAAGAAGACGCTTGCCGCTCCTTATTCCGCCACTAAAGTGATTATCACATATAAGCTGCATATCAATGAAATTTCGGGAGCAAGCGAATGGTTCCCCGGTATTATCGATTCAAGTGGCTCCGGGAACAGCGTTCCTGCACTCAGATTGACCGGCTCCGGCGAGCTGGAGACGATCAGCGACAGTACCGCAACGATCGTTGCCGAATTGCAAGCTGGACGCGATTACGAGGTCGGCCTGGTCATCGATACGGTATCCGACACACAAGATATTTATATCGGAGACGATGACGGCAACAATGTCGTCATGATGAATCAGAGCCTTGCCAATCCGGTAGACTCGGTGCAAGGCATTGCTTTTAATGTCGCTGGGAAAATGGTGTTGGATGATCTTTTCATCGAGGAATACAATGCGACGACAGCTGCCCGTCTCCAGCAGATTTTTACGCAAAATGCGCAAAGCAAAGTCGATCATCTGCCTGATCTGCAGACCCGATTGCCTCAAGGCATACTTCTGTCCCTGTATTCATCCGATGTCTATGTGGACGGAACCAGAACGAAGCTGAATGACGACGATACGGTCCTGCCGGCCGTGCAGAACGGCGACGTGCTGCTTCCGAAAGACTTTGTGACGGCAAAGCTTGGCTCAACATCGGTGACTGCCGAGTTGATCAATGGGAGCGAATATGTTTCCATACAGGCGGTAGCCGCCGAGAAAAACTTATATGTATGGAACAATGGCACGCTGTATGCCGTCAGCGATGACGCGAATCTGTTCACGGCCGGCGATGAGAGCCTTATGACTGGCATTGAACAGACCTTCGGCGTATACGTATCCCCGCAAGGAAGCGATACGAATAACGGAACGTATCACGCGCCTTTCCTAACGCTTGAAAAAGCAAGAGATGCCGTAAGGCAGCGGAAGGGCTCCACGGGGATTCCGGTAGGCGGCATCACCGTATACCTCATGGGCGGACAATACTCCCGCAGCAGCACGTTTACGCTCGATGCCTCCGATTCGGGAAGGGCCAAGGCGCCAATCACGTACAGATCCTATCCGGGACAGAACGCCAAGCTGTCGGGAGCGAAGAAGATTCCTTCCAGCGCCTTCTCCGCGGTTACGGATCAAGCCATCATAAGCAGATTGAAAGACGGATATGCAGGCAAGGTCATCCAGGCGGACTTGTTTGCATTAGGATTCACCACTAACGAGCTCGGTTCGATCCAACGGACAAATTCCAATACCCAGTCGCTTCCGGACAGCGCGGCGCTTTATATTGACGGTACGAAGCAGACGATTGCCCGATGGCCAAACCAGGGATTCGTCACGACCGGTTCTGTCTCTGCTCCCGGAGTGAGCGGGTCCGGAGCGGTGTGGCAATACAATGAGCAGCAGCCGAACTCATGGGGACAAGCGGATCAGTTGTGGGTGGAGGGCTATTGGTTCTGGGACTGGTACATCGATTCGATGCGGGTTACCGATGTGGACACCACCGCAAAGACGATAGCCGTCGAGCAAACAACGCCGTACGGGGTTGCGGAAGGCAAAAGGTATTATGTGTTCAACCTGCTCGAAGAAATCGATATGCCCGGAGAATGGTTTCTTGATAGAACGAGCGGCATCCTGTATTTGTACGCGCCTCATGACATTTCGCAGAGCGATATCCAGTTGTCGAGCCTGAATACGGCGCTAGTAAAGATGACGAATGCCAGCCATCTCCAATTGATCGGCCTTGATTTCGAGGAGACAAACCATCGGGCTATCGAAATGACAGGAAGCGATTCGATCTTAATCGCGGCCAGCAGGTTCCATAATATCGGCGCAACTGCCGTTGTAATCGAAAGCTCTCTTAATGTAGAAGTAGCCGACTCTGATTTCAGCAATATCGGCAAGGGGGGCGTCTACACAACGAATGTTGGATATCGGCCAACGCTGGCTCCCGCCAATATTCAAATTCGCAACAATGTATTTACACGATTCAGTACGGTGAACAAAACCTATTCTCCGGCAGTTTCCATTAGCGGGGTGGGCATTACCGTACAGAACAACGTAATGAACGAGGCTCCTCACGAAGCCATTGGGATTAGCGGCAACGATAATGTCATTGAAAACAATGAAATTTATTCGGTTGTCAAGCAATCCTCCGACGCCGGCGCCATTTACGGAGGACGCGACTATACGCACCAGGGCAATATCATTCGGAACAACCTGCTGCATGATATTTCCGGTTTGCAGGGCGCAGGCGGATATTCCATTTATCTGGATGACCAGCTGAGCGGCTTCCGCATAACGAGCAATATATTCTATAACACGAGTTCGGCAGTATTCATCCACGGCGGAAGGGATAACGTTGTTGACAGCAATATCGTAGCCAAATCGGTTAGAGCCACTTCTTCATCGATCAAGCTGCTCAACTTGAGCGGGGGAGCGGCCAGCCCGCTCGTTCAACCGCCTAACGGCACGTTGTATACGAGGTATATCGCCATGCCGGCAACTAGCGATCTGTGGACATCGCGGTTCCCAACACTGGCCAACCTGTTGGCCGACGAGCCCTATAAACCGAAATACAATACGTTTACCCGCAATGTCCTGTTTCAGACGAACGACATTTCCGTGCCGGATTCGGCGCTGCCTACAGGGACATTCACGGACAATGTGATGGTGACCGATGCAAGCTTGTTCGAAGATGCTGATAATAACAATTTCAACCCGGTGGGCAATTTCGGCATTAACGGATTTACGGCGCCTGTGTACAGCGATATCGGACTACAGCTGAACGCTTATCGAACGTCTTTCCCGAAAATTGCGGATTTCAAGCTCATCTATCCGCAGAACAATGACATTGAGATTCCGGCTCACGGAATGACGCTGATGTGGGAGCCCGCAATCGGCGCAAACCGTTATCAGGTCACGGTAGCCACAGACAGCTCGCTCACCGACGTTATCTATGAGGGGGAAGCGCCTGAAAATTACTTGAAGCTGGACAATCTGGAATACGGCGCCAAGGACTATTATTGGCAGGTTCAGGCGATCAGCGACTCGGCGTTATATCCGGATAGCAAGGTTAATGATTTGGGCATAGCTCAGTTTACGACTGCCATGAACGAAGTGACCGACAACTACGAGCTTATGAACAAAGCTGCAGAAGCGGCAAGTCTGCATGCGGCTTCGGTTGAAGGCCCCGAGCCCGGTCAGTTCCCCGAAGAAGCATTGACGGAGCTTCAACTGGCGATTGCCAGTGCCAACGCAGTAATCCATGATGCTAACGCTACGCAGGACGATATCGATTCTGCCCTGGCAGCGCTTGTGCAAAGCGTGACGGCATTTAAGAGAAAGCAGGTTCAGGGCGTAGTCGATCTGGAACAATTATTGACGAACAGATCCAACTGGGCAGCCGACAATCCCAACTACTTCTCCACTACGCCCGAAGGCGGATTGGCGTTCGCTCCGTCAGGCAATGGTTTTGCGGGCTACAATTTAAAGGTGCCCAATTATGCGATCTGGAGCTTCAAAGCGGGTTTTGATTTCACGGATAACATGTGGCAAGGATTTTCGCTTCGGTCGCAAAGTATATCGGCAGCTCCCTGGACCACGACCAGTTATTTATTCGTTGCAAAGAATAACGCGTTTGAATTGCAGCGTTTCGGACCAACCGGTGCGTTTCCGGAAGGGGTCCTCACCGTGCCCAATACTTTGGTGTCATCCGGTACAGAACATTCCGTTCAGTTTGGAGCGCTGGATGTAGACGATGGCGTTCGTCTGATTGTCAAGATTGACGGAACAACCATCTTTGACTATCTGGATACAAACGGCTACATCACGGATGAAGGCTACTTTGGCATTATTTCCACTGGATCGGCCGTATTGACCTTAAATCCGTATGGAGACCCGGACGATAATGAGGAGCCTACAGCGACGTTAGTGTCCATTCAAGCGCCGTCTGCCATTACAGGCGTAGAACATGGAACAGCCAAGACGGCGGCAGCGCTTGGGCTGCCTTCCACCGTTGAGCTGGCAACCGATGCCGGAAGCGTGAATGCCGATGTAACCTGGGATGTAGAAGCTGCAAGCTATGATCCGGCATTGACGGCCGCGCAGACCTTCACGGTAGATGGAACCGTTACGATGCCGGATGGGGTTGCCAATCCGAACGGGATCGCAAGGACGACAACCATCAGCGTAACCGTCGATGCAGCCGCAACATCGTTGTCTGCGGTATTGTCGGGTGATGACACGGTTAATGCCGGCACCTCCTTTACGATGACATACGGATTGCGGCATATAACCGACGCGGTTTACGCTCAGGGTTTGACGATCCAGTACGATCCGGCGAAGGTGGAATTTGTGTCCGCGACAGCGCTGACAGGCCAGATCACCATCCTGCAGGCGGAAGATGACGAAGCAGGCGAAGTCCAACTGATTATCGCCAGCTTGGGCAATGAGAACGGCATCGCGGCGGATGGCGATCTGGTGACGTTGGCTTGGCAGGCCAAGTCGCTGGAAGCTGCCGCGGCAACGAACATTTCGATGACGAACGCAACGGTTGGCGACGGCGAAAATGCTGATATCCAGTTGCAAGACGTGCCGTTCAACTTCAGCATCAGCGTGGCGGATATCGGGCACGCGGCGGAAGACCTGAACGGGGACGGCACGATTGCCATAGGCGACTTGGCGATCGTGGCCAGATCCTATGGCAAAACATCCTCTGATGCCAACTGGTCCGCAATCAAGATCGCCGATCTGAACAATGACGGACAGATCGACATCGTCGACTTGTCGCTGGTAGCAGTCAAGCTTCTCAGATAACAACCTGATTCCAAATAGAATGGCAGATAGGTATACAGAGGATGGCAGTGCTGCCATCCTCTATCCGTCAGAAGAGGAGCATGCAAGGATGCCGCGAAAACGATTGGTTCTCGGATTGTCTATGCTATTGTTGTTGGTCTTGCTGCCTCAGGCTGCGTTAGCGGCGGCGGATCCGGTTTATTCCCTGTCGATTTCGAATAGGAAACCTGCCGCAAATGATGATATTACCGTTGTCGTGCAGGGAAAACATCTTAACGACGTATACGGATACGAAGTGAATATCGTTTATGATCCCGACAAGCTGACCTACCGGCGCGCGAAGGCCCCTTCAGACGGTTACGGCTTTACGGCTGGGGAAACCTCGAAAGGACATATCCGGTACGCCTATACAAAGATCGGCAAAGTTCCCGGCGACAGCGGCAACATGACATTGGTTACGTTAACGTTCACCGCGCGGGGAGCCGGATCTGCCGCCATAGAAATCGCGGATGTGAAGCTCGTGGACAGCCGCATGGCATCCACAGCGCAAACGGTTGGCGTTCAGGCAACGGTTGCGATTGATGACGCCCTCGCCCCATTAAAGTTTACCGATCTTCCCCAGACCCACTGGGCGTATTTAGCGATCAGAGAACTGGTAGCGAAGCAAATTGTCTCGGGCACCAGCGCAACAACATTCGAACCGAACCGCGCAACGACCCGTGCGGAATTTACCATGTTGCTGGTGAACGCATTGCAGCTTTCCGGCGAGGCTAAGATAGCATTCACGGATATCAAGCCATCGGATTGGTTCGCCGCTGCGGTCGCCAAAGCGCATAAAGTAGGCCTGGTGAACGGGAAGAGCGCAATACGGTTCGATCCGGGCGGGAAGATTACTCGCGAAGAGATGGTTGTCATGCTGATGCGCGCCTACACCATCATGTACGGCAAAGAGCCAGGCGTCTATTCGGCCACCCGCTTCGCCGATATAAATGAGGTTTCAGCCTGGGCGTTCAACTCGGTAAGCGCAGCGGCGGAGCTTCAACTGATCAAAGGCCGGACGGCTGCCCAATTCGTTCCGAAGGGCATTTCCTCGCGCGCCGAAGCCGCGCAAGTGATTTATAATCTGTTGACGACGGAATAAAGATGATGGGAATACGGAAGGGAGTTGTCATATGACAACAACTACGAGCAGCGATTATACATTGACACTCAAACAGCCCAAACCCTACCAGGTTATTCAAAGATATGGATATGATCCAATGAAATCCTATGCCAATCATCCGGGAGGTCCACAGTCAGGGCATGCCACTGTAATCATTTCCGGCAATATTTCCTGTAGTTTGGAAATGGGTCAGTTGGAGGCAAGGACAGTGCTTATGCAGGATGCTTATGGAGAAGCGGTCGACTGGATGTCAATGGAGGTGGAGTGGCGAGCTTCGACATTTCAAACAACGTTAAAGGTTCCTGCCGGGGGTTGGTATAGATTGGAGCTTCGTCTCACCGACAAATCGGGCGATATCATGATTGAATCATCTGTTGAACCTATAGGCGTAGGAGAGGTTTTTGTCATTGCGGGTCAGTCGTATGCCGAGAATTGCAATGATGAATATCTCCAGATCCAAGATCCGGAAGGGAGAATCAGCAGTTATGATTCCATCGCCGGGGATTGGAGAATAGCCCATGATCCGCAGCCTGGCGTTAGAATACGCGATATCCATGACACAAGACTCAAAGGGACGATTTGGCCGGCGGCGATGAATCATCTGCTTCCGTTGCTCCGGGTTCCGATCGGAATGGTTAATGTCGCTGTCAGTTCTACAGCCTCCCGGCAGTGGATGCCGGGCGAACGATTATATCGTCAACTTCTCCATGCCGGGAAATCGGTCGGGGATTTCAGAGCGTTGCTCTGGCAGCAGGGAGAATCGGATGTTATTGAAGCTACGCCAACAGATGTTTATATAAGCAGATTAATTGCGATCAAAACCGAATTGGAACGGCAATGGGAGCATTCTTTCCTCTGGATGCCAGCCAAATCTACCTTGCATCCAGAGGTTTATTCGAAACCTCTGGAGGAGGGATGGATTCGCGAAGCCATTCATGAACTGTGGGGTACAGCAGGCTTCGCGCCGGGGCCGGATACGGATATTCTTGGGGGGATCGGCATTCATCGCGCGGTTACGGCCAACAGCCAACATTTTACCCTATTGGGGCAACAGCAGGCTGGCATGCTTTGGTGTATCTCCATTTGGAACATGCTTCAAAGAATATAAATTGGCTCGTGTTCTCGGGAAAGGAGAAGGACAAATATGAAGGCTGCGTACATAAAAGCGCCGTTTGAATTTGAGCTTCGGGAAGTGGAGCTGCGGAAATTGGCAGCGGATGAGGTGCTCGTAAAAGTAAAAGCATGCGGGATTTGCGGCACGGACTTGACGAGCGCCGCAGTCGGCGCATCCGATTGGGAGCCTGTCGGGCATGAGATTGCGGGGATCGTGGAGAAGGTGGGCAGTCGCGTCGAGCATACCAAGATCGGGGATACTGTCGCACTGGAGACGGGGACCAGTTGCCGTACTTGCGACAAATGCCGCAACGGCCGCTCCGATCTCTGTAATAAAGGCCCGAACTTTTGGCTGAAAGGCTCGATGGGATTTGCAGAATATATCATTGTTCCCATGGCATGCGTGGTTCCCTATAGCGGACTGTCCTTCGAGCAGGCTGCCTTGCTGGAGCCGCTGGGTGTCGCGCTTGACCTGGTGTACACAGCGGATGTGAAACTGAATGATGATGTGTTGATCGTGGGCTTAGGTCCGATCGGATTGATGGCGTTGCGGCTGGCGAGAGCTATGGGGGCCAGGAAAATCTATGCCGCTGCCCGATCGCATTCAACCCGAAGAATCGAATTGGCCAAGCAATGGGGAGCAGACGAGATCATCTATACGGATCAAGTCTCTCTGGAGCAGCATCCTTATGCGGATGGCGGTGTCGATCGGGTGCTGGTTACCGCTCCGCCTGCGGCGATTCCAACGGCGCTGCGTACGTTGAAGGTGGGAGGGATCGCAGCCT
>Ga0160445_100741_pt1 | contig 12608 bp, 11 predicted proteins | sample HID1972M_E1MG_FD_108215 | JGI IMG/M metagenome (GOLD analysis project Ga0160445, IMG submission 108215) | Enriched pill bug-associated microbial communities from UW Madison campus, WI, USA - HID1972M_E1 MG | ecosystem: Host-associated > Arthropoda: Insects > Digestive system > Unclassified ... | reverse complement strand
TCGGAAATGTTCGTGCCGTCAAATGCTTCTTGTTCATACTAACGTAATAATCATTCATTTCTGCAGCTGAAGCTGGGCGCGGCATATTATTGGCATCCGGAATTGAAAATGGAATATGTTCTATAGCACCTTCATCGTTTGCTGGATAAGTATACACATACTTGTGAGAATCTAGTTTTTCATTTCGGAGAAACAAGGTAACTACTGTAACTGCATACTGTCTTGGTTTATCTTGCAATATCCACTCAATAGCAATATGCGCATGAGTTCCCCCGAGAGACAACGTTTGAAGCAATTTTCGATCTGCAAGGTCTGTATGTGGGATCACAGCTTGAAGAGCAGTTTGGATAAATACAGTTTTACCCCCGCCGTTCTCCAATAAAATCGCTCCGTTGTGTCCATCAAAATAAAAAATCTCATCATTGTATCTTTTACCTCCACCTTCATACACAATATTCGCAAATCTAATTTTCGAAATTGCCGGCATTGTCGTTCTCCCTTCGTCTGTCATACTGATACATAAACTGTAGAATCCCTCGATTGTACTCCGTTTCCATGAAATAACGCTGAACAATGATTTGGGCCTTCTCCGTCAGGGTGTACTCGTCCTCACCGATTTCCAAAATTATTTGTTGTTTCTTCATAAATTCGCAAGTTTTATATAGAAAGCTAATGCGGCTAACTGTTCGACCTGATTGCCTTATGGCTGTCTCACGAACATCATTCATGGCATCCCACTTATCAATAATCGTTTTCCAGTTACAGTCAAAATCCTTCTCATGCTGTAAGAGCGCTTCTTCTCCATGCTCACGCAACGACTCTAACCGTTCTCCGACCTTAATTAACCATTCTCCAATAGTTAAGAAATCTCTTTGAATATTAGACGACTGATAACTGCAATAAAACTCCCCGATAAAAACAAGAATACACAAGTACATCATGTAAACGTCAGCGTTTGTAGAATAAGCGCCTAGTTCACGCCGGACTTCCTCGGTTTTAATATGAAAAGGCGAAAGCCCTGTTTTGGGAATGAGATATAACACATCTCCGGCTTGTACAATCACGCTATCCACTCGCCATGCAAATTGATCAGTCAGGCTACGGACATCATCGTTGAGCAAATAAGCTTCTATATCTTTTCCTGATCGCTCACCATCGCCCATAAGATATGCGAATACTTCGAATGCCTGCATGACAACCTGTTCACTATATCTCATGCTCCTTCTCCTTTCGCTCCAACTGCATATTCTGAATCTTAAATTGTGATGTTGGTTCAATAATGTCCTTGCATTCAGTTAAAACAAGAATATCCCCTTGCAGCTGGGAAAGTGCTCCATCCAAAAGGTCACCCTCCCGATCTGGCTCCCATTGAACCGGAGATCTCTGATGAAGAATTAACCAAAAATCATAAAAAGATCGATGATTTACTATTTGTAACGGAAGCTTACTACTAAGCTCCTTGAGTTCAATCTTACGTCGCTCATTCATAACCGTAAGTACGTAGTGCATGATTAATGAAAAATTTTTCTGTTGCTTCTGACGATTCTCTTCCATGTATTCGTCATCTACCTCAGGGTAGGCTTTGTTCGGTTCATCAGTATTCGAGGAAAGATTCCGTTGCTTATCAAAAAGTGTCAGCAGTGACCAACTTCTATGACGATTTAAAGACGTGAAGGCACTAGCTAATCCGTTTGAAGCAATAGGTGGCAGTGGTGATGATACCAGTCTAGACACAATTTCTTGATCAAAGTGAAATGTTTGTATTCCAATGGAATATAGTGCTTGTTTGGCCGCGTCAATCGCTTTATTTTTTAACCGAATTGATTCTTTAAGAAGTTGTTGATGTAAATGATGTGCTCCTCCAAGCTCCTTGGAAATTTGTAATAATTGTTCATAAGCTTTTAAATCCTTAGCCGTCTGCAAATCAACGCTTTGCTTCTTAGTTGTATCCAGAACAAAGTTATACAGTTCTCTGAACTCTTCGTCTTCACGTTCTAGACGATCGTGCGTAGCTTTAACAATTTGCATATATTTCGCATACGTCTCATCCGATACGATATTCCGAACCACGTCCAAGCCAAGCCGACGCATTTGCTCACGAATTGTTTCTACCGCAATTCGCATTTCATGAATTTCCGATAAAGCGTTTGAAAACTCCCCTTTTTCAAGCTGTTTGCGAATTAATAGCTGATTGATGGAGATACGGAACTCACTATAGTACTCTTTGGTCGCGAAGATGAGTTCAATTCCTGCCTCATCTAGCGTGTAGTATTGTCGATTTTCCGTTTTATCGAATCCAGCCGTCTTCAATATGGAGAAACTGTACGCTTCTGTTGATTGAGTTTCCCAGTCAAAAAAAACTTCTTCCTGTCTTTTTCCTGTAGGATCACGGTAAGCCTGAACAATTGTCTCTGCAATTTGAAAAAATCGGGTACGGCTAAGCCGCAACCGATTTCCACATACTTCAAACAAAAAATCTGCAAGTTCAGGAACACCTTTTTTCATTTGGCGTTGTAACATACATTCAAAAAAGAACAGTAGTGACAGCAATCCCATAGAAAACCAGTCTATACTTTCATCTTCCCCATTTTTCTTCCTATACTTCAGTCGGAACAAAGGATCCATGATAGCCAACCGTTTTATCCTTTCACCGTATCCTTTAACGGCATCATCCATCAATCTTTCCATGAGTGCCTCCATATATCGCAGAGTTCATCTGTTTTCAATGCCTCTTGTGGATAATAACCACCTTCATCTAGCATCTGCCTTATTTTACTCTGCTCATTCGGAAGAAAGTGACTAACAAATCTATCTTCCGCATGTTTATTCTGCTTTTGATATTGCTTCCCATAAGTAAAGTCCTTCATTAGAAGCGCTCGATAAAATGCTAGTGCTGGAGAGGCTGAGCGTCTTTGATTAAGTTTATCCCAAATCGTAATTCCTTCGCGATCAAGATCACCAAAATAATAAAGTCTATGTACATGATCCGGTAAATTCAATTGTTGCTCCAAATTAATAATGCTGGATAAAAATCCTTTACCTGAACCGAAAATCAAAGTTGTATAAGGAGAATTAGCAAGACAAGTCGCAAGTGCTGCATATGTCGATTTATTTTCAACAATTAAATGGAGATGTTCTCTAGAATTCATTTCATATGGATTGACTGCGAACATTAATGGTTCTGCTGCGGGAACAATTCGTAAGAAGGAATATACACCAATCCTATCCAGAAATGCCCGTCCCCCACTTTCATCAATCCACTTCTCATTCCCAACTAATTCATAAGAACGCTCGGGAGAAAATGCCTCTTTATCTGGGATACCTTTCTCCATTAAATAACTATGAAGTTTATTTATATATTCTTGATCTTGCTTCCAGACTTCTTCAGCCTGTTCAAAGTAGCAAGATAAATTAATTAATGAATGCACACTGAGTTGCTTAGAACGAATTTGCTCATGGAGGTGCTTGCTCAAGCTTTGTTTTTGAATACGATAGGCATACGCAAGACCAAAATTATTAAATCCCTGGGATTTGATGGGTTGGAGAAGCCCTTCTTGCTCCAAGTGCCTAACTACGTCAAAAAAACCATCATACTCCGTAGAGCCATCAACAAGACTTTCCAGTTCCCTGAGCTTAACAGTTTTAGTCGCTTGATTAGCCAGAACATATTTCAATTGAATAATCAGATCGTTTGTCATATTGAAAACTTCCTAATTTTTTATACGTTACTAGTTGAAAGCACAGAGTCGTAGCCGCAATCTACTAATGCGAAAAACGTCCAGTGTATCACTTCTGAAGCAGATAATGTTTAGAATGTTCAATTCAACAAACGAAGGTGAAGTGTACGCTCTGATTGCTCTACAAAAGAATCTCCACTTCACTTTCCTCGAACCATCCTTCTTCTAAAACATGTTTTTTAACAGCCTCAGGGTTTTGGGAATAAGCTACAATAGCCAAACTCTTCTCAGCACGACTACATGTAACATAAAATAACCGTCTTGTTCGATCAATTGTTGTATCCCTGCCAGCAAGTTCATTTTCAACATCTGTATTTGTCTTTTCTTTTGCCCCAAACAGCTTTTCATAGCTGAACAAAAATCCGCCAGCTGAACTATCATCAATAATTACCATTACACGCGGGAATTCAAGTCCCTTTACTCCTTGGTGCGTCATAAACTTTGATTCACCCTTTATGTAAGAACCGTATGCCTTAACTTGACTAAACGGGGCTATTAGGCACTCCTCCCAGGCATTCAACAAGTCATTTCCCTGATAATTATCACTATCTTCTGCAACATTTTGCCCTCTTATTTCCTCATTGGCGAAAGGATACAAACCACTAGGTATATCAAATAAATTCAATTTTGCGACACATTGCAGGATGTTAATACAGTGTGGATCATTACCCTCATTCCAGAGTGATAACAACTGATTAATAGCCTCTTCTGTTTTCTTGATTTGCAATAACTGTTCTTTTTCATTCCTACGAATTTTCAATAACGGAGAATATTTCCGAGCAATGCTTGTTATAGCAAACTTGTCTCCAATATTTTTAGCATCGATTATTGGCAAAATGATTTCTGTGAAAAAATTCAATTCTGCCAGTGAACCTTCTAATAAGCCCGTTCTCAATTTATCTATTTTATAAAGTGGTCTAAATAGTTCAGAAAAACCTAGCCTGGTTGCTGCCATATGGTGTTCAAGAATAAGAGTTGTGAAATCAGCATCTGTCCCTATCCATTGCCGATCACCAGTAATTTCAGCCATTCGTTGTGTGACTACCGCTTCAACCGTAGTCCTGTCTGTTAATAAGGGAGAAATAAAAAAATGGACACAACCATCTTCCTTATCTGTTCTTGCTCTCTGCTCTTGATCATCAACAGCAGAGCGAATTTTATTGATCAACTTAATAATTCTTGGCGGGCACCTGTGATTCATTTTCTTAGCAGGTTGTTTCCAGTTTGAGGGCAAGTTAATTCCGAGATCTGCTTTTCCGTCTGAATATATTCTTTGCATTGTATCGCCGAATAGACCTAGTGAAAAGAATCCACTATTTTTTTTCTCAACCTCAAATAGAGAATTAATAAGCTCCTTATTGGTATCTTGACTCTCGTCAACCAAAAGAACAGGAAACTTTCTAATTAGTATTTTCTGCATTAACGGCTTGCTGTTTAAAAAGTAGGAACCAATGTTTATTACTTCCGAATGATTCAACGACTCCCTATCTTGATTAATACCGTTCGGATTATATGTGAATTGTTTTATGCTTTCTAAATTTTCAATGCGTTTTTGTTTCGCTTCCATACTCTTTTGACGATCTACAAATGCTTTGCTTGTCGGGCGTCCCTTTCCCTGTTCTTCTTTCAATTCTGCAATCTGTTTCGTTAGGCTTGCATATAGCCATTCCCTAATATCTTTATTGAAACCTTTAATTAAGTCCCAAACAAAAGAATGAATAGTAGAAACAGAGAACAACGGGTCGTAATCAAGTCGACGACTAATTTCATCACAGGCTGCGTTTGTGTATGTAATAACCGCTACTCTTTGACCTTTTAATCGTAGTTGCTGATAGTTATTTTCTCGGATTTTATTTAAAGCTGTTACCAGAGATTTTGTTTTCCCTGATCCGGCTCCAGCAAATAAAAAGAAGCTTTGCAGCTGTTCGATATTCAAACAGCTAATAATTTCGACATCTACATGGTCGTCTAAGTGGTTATCCTCATTTTGATTCATATCAACCATTAGCCTCCCACCACTTCTTCCGCTATACTATTAAAAGCAGTTTGATTCCTACTGTTCTCCCGCTGAACCTTCTTTAATTGGCTCTCCAACCAAGCAAGCCCTTCTTTTATATATGTTGGTATTTGAATATCCTTGAGCTCCTCTAAGTAAATTAACTGTAGAGCAAATTCTGCTTTTTTCCCTTCTCTCAGGGCATCGAAAAATTTTCTTCCTAACTCCGGGATTGTCGATGTATTATTAATTGCATCATTAAATTTCCTCATTAACCCATTACCATTAATGGTTTTAAAAAGGGTTAAATTCTCAAACACTAATGCATCTTCAAAAGTATAAGGCAGGGCTTCTAAATTAAAACTATCAGCCCCCATTAAAACTGGCGATTGGTACGCTACTCGAACTAAAAAATGGAAATCTTCGTACCGCTTAACCTTTTCTTCGAATTTTAGATCTAGTAGATCATCAATCTTTGTTTTACAGGGTACCCAAGATTTCAATGTATCATTGCCGGTTACAAAGTTTTTATTTCGATCAGGCGGAGTAGCTTTATTATTTGAATCAACTGAATCCAAGTCAGTAATTATTAACGTTGTTACGCCTAATGCTTCTATTAACGGCTTTAGTGTATGTGCATGACTTCCCCCGATTTCTAATAAAGAAATATACATTTGATTTAATTTATGAAAATACTTACGTATAAAAAATGGAAGCAGCATTCTCTCAGCCGGACCTTCTATAAGAACTGCTGCATCAGCAAAAAATAAATCATAATGAGTTAATCGCAGATATCTGGTTACAAATCGTTCAGTTTCCTTCTCTTTTCCAAACACATTTGAAAGATTAATAACAGTAGAAGCCGGTATTTCATTTTGTGACTCTACTGATTTTCTACGGAAATAACGTATGTTCGAAAAAGACATCTCATGAGCGATATGGCCTGAATGTGTACTAATGATTAACTGCGTTTTAAATAACTGCTTGTCTCTCAGATTCTCATGATTGCGTAAAACATTATATGCATGACGGATGAATACTTGTTGAACTTGCATATGAAGATGAGCTTCCGGCTCTTCTACTAACACAATATGTACTGGCGGTATGAAAAAATCATCATGGTTAATTGGAGTATTCTTAGCCAACTTCCCTACCTTCATCCATTCATCTCTAAACTGCATCATTTTAAAAATCATGGATATTAGATTTTGATAACCTAGTCCGTTATATTGTTCAGGTAACCTCAGTGGAACAATATTTTGCTGATTGTTTTCAGGCATTAACTCAAATTGAACTGCAGAACTATGATTAAGCCCATCTACAGGTTTTATTTTAGTTGAAATTGTTATCTTAGGGTCAGAGAACCCGGGATACCCTAAACTCTGCAGTTCATTAAGTGCGTCTTTAAAACCCTGACTTAGTTTGTCGTCAAATGTTCTTTGAGCCTCTTCAATGGCCTGCAACGCATCAATGTCTGTTGAATCAGGTGACTTAATTGGGTTTAAGTGCATATTATAGTAAGCCCTTAATTGAGAGGACAGATTCCCTGTTATATGACTTGTCGATTCTTCATCTTCATTTGATCTATTAGAAGGATCAGAAAATCCCCGTTGCGCATTAATATTGTGTATTAAAAACAACCTTTTAAAAGGGTCCCCTTCAATTGATTCAGTATCAGAAGGTAAAATTTGAGGCTGAGCTACACCATTCTCAGGTAATGTAACCTTTTCTGGATCAAGAATGTATGCCTTAATAATAAAATGGGAATGAAATTTTCTATTTAAAAAATCCCTAAGATCTTTAGGCCATAGCGATATCGAGTTGTCACTTGTCCTAGACTTCACTGCATCTAATGTCTCTTTTGCAGATTTAGCTGAATTAATGAAATCTATATATAAATTTTCAATATTTTTAGGTTCAAGTCGTAAACGGACACCTAACAATCCTCCGCACCAGTCCAAAGAAGGGATGAGATGAGTGACATAATGAATTTCATGATCTTCAATATGTAACCATACATCCATAGTCGGTATAAGTTTGCTGAATTCTTCTGCAAAAAAATCAGTCATTCCTTCATTTTTTCCTAACCATCTTATACCGATTTCATTTATTTCAATCCAATTTGATAATGTAAAATCGTTGATACTGAAATCATTTTTTTGATTTAAAAATTTCCTTAAAGCATCCATAGCGGATGTTTTTCCACTGTTATTAGCTCCGACAAATATTGTCGTTTGATCTGTAAATTCAATTCGGCATGATTTCAACTTTCTATAATTTTGAATTTCCACATACTTAATATGCATATTTATACCTCCAGTCTCATTTTCATTTCACTTCGAGGCTAACCTCTGATTCTTCAACATACATAGAGTGGCTGAAATCGATAGCCCAACATTGATGCTTGTGCGGGATGTATGTTTGATGCCGACAATTTATTCGCCACCTTTTACAAAGCAATGACTCAAGAACTACATCAATTTACACATTTCGCCACTTTGTCATCCAATACCTTCCAAACATACGTTCTATTCATCCCCCATATTCCGTACCATTAGTTTGCGTAAACTATTCAATTTGATTTAAATATTATTCCCCTGATACCTATGCATGATAGGTAGTCCTCGCGAGCGGCACTCCATGCATCGAAAGGCCGTACACCTTCAACCGTGTACGGCCTTTTCGTATCCATTAAATCAAAGGAGGAAAACCAATGAATACTTACACACCGGTAGAAATCAAACGCCTTATCTCGGAATCCCTCAGAGAAAAGAACGACAGCTATGTAATTCAGGAGTTGTTTCAACATTTCCCGACAACGACTGAACTCCTGGAAGCAAGTGAACAACAGTTAACGATGATTAAAGGAATCGGAGTAGGTAAGGCTCGTCAGATTACCGCCTTACTACAACTTGCTAAAGCCCTGACTATTCCCGTTACTGATCGAGTTGCAATTCAATCCCCCAAAGATGTTTACAATCTGCTCGCACCAGAATTAAGACATTCTCCAAAAGAACAGTTCACTTGTCTGTTTTTGAATACCAAGAACCGAGTAATCTTTAAGGAGGTCATCTCGATCGGCTCTCTAAACGCAGCGGTCGTACATCCACGGGAAGTTTTCCGAGCCGCAATCAAACGTTGCAGCGCCTCTCTCATCTGCGCTCATAATCATCCGAGCGGTGATTCGACTCCTTCTCCTGAAGACGTAAATTTGACTAAACGCCTTGTATCAGCCGGAGAAATCATAGGCATAGAAGTACTCGATCATGTAATTATTGGTGGGAGTCAATTTTACAGTTTGAAAGAACATGGTCATATCCACTAGAAACTATAGCTGGGTTTCAAGAACCATCTTGAAGCTCTCATTGCCAAAACAAAGCTTGAACGCTATGATTATAGTATTAGTTCTTTGAAAATAAACCATCAACTTTATGCGCAAAGATGGTTTGCCATACCAGCAGATGATGGTTACTACATCTGCAACAGCCCCGAGCAGTCGATGCTTGGATTGACTGTATAAATAATTGACCAACATTATGACGTCTACCTGATGAAAATGAAAAGAATACTACTGGAATGTGATTCGTCACAGTTATTTCTTGTAGATTCGATTCTATTTCTTCTTAGGTAGGCGTCTTTTTATTGCACTTATACGTTAGCGCAGAGGCTATAAGCACATCACTTTGACTATAGACAAACATTCTGCGGTTTTATCGTATGGAGGATTAATAAAAAAAGTCTATCCTTTTACATAGAGGTGAATAGCATGAACCCGCATAAATGGGACTTACAAAAATCGGTAGGTGAACGAATCAGAATCTTGCGCCTCAAAAAGGGCATTAGCCAAGAACAACTAGCTTTAAGCAGTAACGTCAACGTTTCATACATGAGCCAGCTTGAGCGCGGACAAGGTAACGCCACTGTAGAAACACTGAGAAAAATCGCTTCGGCTCTGGATATTAACATCGTGGATTTATTTATCGAAGCAGAACACTCTCAACTTTATTCGGGCTCCAAAAACCAAAAAGCTATAGTGACTGTATTCTCGTCTGACGATCTCAAGCAATTGATTACCGATGCTCTGAAAAGTAATGTACCGGAGACAAAAGCCAGCGGCAAAGACAACAAGTAGATACTATAGCAAAGATGCCTTGTGTTATCACTTCTATCAGAAGGAGCGTTCATATGAAAGTTGAAGCCAGCAGCAGCGATTCGCCTATTAATGCAATGCCTATTAAACTTGAAAACCCAATGAAAGCATTCAAAAAATTACACTTCATCCTCATTCCTGTAGGAGCGATTACTTTAGCTGCATTGGGAGGTGCAGTAGGCGCTCTATTTGGCGCAGTCATCGGATGGACGGCCTCTTACCTTTCCATGCAATTCATATCAGGAATCAAATTGCTAAAACTGAATTTTAAAGATTATCCCCTTGCTCAGCCTCTAACAGACGATCAACTGTATGAGCATTTATCATCTTTAAGCCTTCATTCCGACTTCAAAGTAGAAAAGGGAACATGGGGAGTGCGCTTTATTTTCAAAAATACGACAATGCACAGAATTCGCATTAATAAAGACAAACAAGTCTACTCCATCGTTTCAAAATTAACAAAAAAGAAGATCATCAAAAGACGCCATAATCCCGGCGTCGTAGAGTATACGCACGCGTTTACCGCAACTCCATACATAAAACATGCAATACAAATGGCTACCGCTGAAGAAACTGCTTCGGAGGTGATTTGATTGATAGCGATTTATGTATTACTAAGCATACCATTTGGGTGGGCGCTTATTAGTAAATTGCAGCGAAATGTAACTGTCTTTACAACCATATCGAACTATATCGTATACAAAATTATTCTATCTACCTTTATTGGTTGGGCAGTTACTCCATTCTATTTGATCTATTTTATCTTCAAAGCTGTTCGGAGTGTTACGAAACAAAAAGGTCAGGCGTGAGGCTGCTTTGAAACAAAATGCTACGTCTGAAGGGAGGTGAATCTATGAGCAATAAGATTATTGAAACAGCCGGAAAAACAGCAATCACAGGGGGCGGTGCACTTGCGGGTGGTGCGACTGGCGCTGCCATTGGTACGCTGATTTGTCCCGGTGTTGGAACGGCGCTTGGTTACTTGTTTGGTACTGGAAGTGGTGTAGCCGGAGGATGGAAACTCACAAAAAAATGGTTTGAATAGCCAAAAGGAGCGATTCTCCCAATGAGCAACGACAAATGGGAACAAATGAAAAATGCAGCGTCTGACGCTGTCAGCCAAACACTTAGCAACGGTTTTGATGTTCTCAAGACCGCACAGGAATTGAATGATAAATACGGCAAAGATGCCGACAACAAAAAGTAAACAAATACTTAACCGTTAATCGGGTCATAAACCACTGCCACTTCTTTCAAAAGGTTGGGAAGCTCTTGAATGCCCCATCCTATTGGAATGGTGACAGGGTTTATGCCCATTTTTTTTATTCGTTTAATTGCCTCATTAAATCTTTTCTTTTCATCCTCATACTCCTCTCTGGCTCTCCAGATTGAACGCTTAAGATTAATAAGCTCCAGAACTTCAATCATTCGTTCCTGGGCCTTTCGAGAATAATCGGATTGGCTTATTAAAAGTCTTGCTTCTTGAAGCGTGTAGTAATCCTCATATCCGACTGTCTTCTCGTAGTACGAAAGCAGCACTTTGTCCGATAGCTCTTTACGGGAAAACTCAAGCAATGATTTGTCACCGACCTGATAATACTGTTTCAGATTGTTGACTTTTCTTTTCTTGCATTGAACTTCCAATCGAATTATCTCTTCCGCCGATTGTCCTTCTGGAAAATCATCTCCAAATACTTGAGCCAACTGGTAGCGCTTATTGTAAAAATGCACCACAACCGATTGGTTCTCTATTCGAAAGGCGTTCTTATACGGTTCTTTCCGTTTTGTGCGCGAATTATCCTCAAGACTTATTTCCAATGTTTTCGGAATATCAGCGCGGCGGATTAGCTCCATAGTCTTCTCCATATGCGGTGTACGGACGTTGATGCAATAATCAATACGATCAACTTTGTACCTTGAAATGTCATCAAAAATGAACTTAAGAGTTAGTGGATTATAATTATTTGAGCAAAACCGTTTATACGCCTGCCGAACAGGCTTCAGCAACTTCTTGAACGCTGCTGCAATCACCTTGTAATCCTCGTATTGACTGACCTCGACATATTCTTTAGTCTCGTATAGAAGTTTGGGATTCATCCTTATTTCAATTGCTTTGTACACGAACTGCCGGTGGTCACTCCTATAGTGATAATCCTTCAAATATATCCGTAATCCTTTGTCCTTAAACAGCTCAAATTCTGTCCACGAAATATGTTTCCATTCTTTTTTAAAATGTTTGGCGTGCCGTTCTTTTGAGCATGTCTCCAATGATTCAAATAATGCTTCCGCTGTAAAAAAGTCAATCGGAAAAGATAGCAATACAGTGTGATAGCCAATTTTCATGCAAACACATCCTTTCAAGGTTGTGTTTGCGCACTTTTATTTTCTTATAACATGAATTAACATAATAGGATTGTCGATTGTAGATATACTTCTTCTACATATAATTATGCTAATAAATATACATATATATTACGACTGGTTTCTTTTACTCTCGAGACAGGAATTCCTTAAACCTCACTTTGTTTATCATAAACACCCGCCGTTTGTCTAATGCTGGAGCGACTCGGTCAGCACGTTTCAAGCCAGACTTTTTTCTTATATCATTACTTTCGAAGACACCTGCACAAATCAGATAATGATCTAACTTCTTTTCTTCTGTATTTAGCATCACGCCATTGCGATTAAAATAAGCACGAATCCAGCTCCATGTATCTGTGTAGAT
>Ga0160445_100740_pt1 | contig 12620 bp, 13 predicted proteins | sample HID1972M_E1MG_FD_108215 | JGI IMG/M metagenome (GOLD analysis project Ga0160445, IMG submission 108215) | Enriched pill bug-associated microbial communities from UW Madison campus, WI, USA - HID1972M_E1 MG | ecosystem: Host-associated > Arthropoda: Insects > Digestive system > Unclassified ... | reverse complement strand
CCCACGCCACCATGCTGGCCAAGGTGGCGTGCTGACCGATGCCGAGCGCGACAGCATCATCGACGGCCTGAACACCATTCAGGGCGAAATCGAAGCCGGCCAGTTCGACTGGCGCATCGACCTCGAAGACGTGCACATGAACATCGAAGCACGCTTGACCGATCGCATCGGCGTCACCGGTAAAAAACTGCACACCGGGCGTAGCCGTAACGACCAGGTCGCCACCGACATCCGCCTGTGGCTGCGTGACGAGATCGACCTGATCCTCGCCGAAATCACCCGCCTGCAAAAAGGCCTGCTGGAGCAAGCAGAGCGCGAAGCCGCAAGCATCATGCCGGGCTTCACTCACCTGCAGACCGCGCAGCCAGTGACCTTCGGGCACCACATGCTGGCCTGGTTCGAAATGCTCAGCCGCGATTACGAGCGTCTGGTCGACTGCCGCAAGCGCACCAACCGCATGCCGCTGGGCAGCGCTGCGCTGGCAGGCACCACCTACCCGATCGACCGCGAATACACCGCACAACTGCTCGGTTTCGACGCCGTCGGCGGCAACTCGCTGGACAACGTTTCCGATCGCGACTTCGCCATCGAATTCTGCTCGGCCGCGAGCATCGCGATGATGCACTTGTCGCGTTTCTCCGAAGAGCTGGTGCTCTGGACCAGCGCGCAGTTCCAGTTCATCGATCTGCCGGATCGTTTCTGCACCGGCAGCTCGATCATGCCGCAAAAGAAAAACCCTGACGTGCCAGAACTGGTGCGTGGCAAGACCGGCCGTGTGTTCGGTGCCTTGATGGGCCTGCTGACCTTGATGAAAGGCCAGCCGCTGGCCTACAACAAGGACAACCAGGAAGACAAAGAGCCGCTGTTCGACGCCGCCGACACCCTGCGCGACTCGCTGCGCGCCTTTGCCGACATGATCCCGGCGATCAAACCGAAGCACGCGATCATGCGTGAAGCGGCGCTGCGTGGTTTCTCCACCGCGACCGACCTGGCGGATTACCTGGTGCGCCGTGGTTTGCCGTTCCGTGATTGCCACGAGATCGTTGGTCATGCGGTGAAATACGGCGTGGACACAGGCAAGGATCTGGCCGAGATGAGCCTGCAAGAACTGCGTCAGTTCAGCGATCAGATCGAGCAGGATGTGTTTGCCGTGCTGACCCTGGAAGGCTCGGTGAATGCCCGCGACCATATCGGCGGGACTGCGCCGGCGCAGGTCAAGGCAGCTGTGGTTCGCGGTCAGGCGCTGATCGCCAGCCGCTAAAAGCAAAAGCTTCGCGAGCAAGCTTTGCTCCTACGGGTTCGGTGTGAACTTGTAGGAGCAAGGCTTGCCCGCGAAGACTGACTTCAAAACAATAAACTTCTACTTCTTGGCAGCGATCATCGCCAAAAACGCTGGCATCGCCGCTTCTTTGTCCGCCGCAATCTTCTGCACATGCGGATTCTGCTCCAGCCGCTCCAGCAGCGCCTTCGCCTGCGGCATCTCCGCCAGCAAATCGATCCCGAACAGTTTATGCCCGACCGCACAGGCCAGCGGCACGCTGTAGAGGAAGTACAAATCGGCAATGCTCAGACTGTCGCCCGCCACGTACGGGGCGAATTTGCCATGACGACCCAGCGCCGCAAAACCCAATAGCAATTCAGACTTGGTCTTTTCCTTGATCGCGTCCGGCAAGGTCGTGCCGAAGAACGCTTCGCCGTAACAGGCGCGGCCCGGCAATTCGATGTACAGCTCGATTTCCTTGGCAATCGCCAGCACTTGCGCACGTTCGAACGGATCGCTCGGCAGCAGCGGCGTGCCTTTTTGGGTTTGCTCCAGGTATTCGAGGATGATCGCGGTTTCGTTGATGAAACCGGCGTCCACGCCCAGCACCGGGACTTTGCCGCGCGGGCTGATGGCCAGTGATTCCGGGGTTGGCGTCGGGTAGAAGGTGACCTCTTCGAACGGCAGGCCTTTTTCCAGCAGCGCCAGTTTGACCATGTTGTAGTAGTTGCTGACTGAGAATCCGTAGAGCTTGAGCATCACATAGCCTCCAGGCCGTGCGGGGTGGGCAGTGCCTGTTTATAGATCGCTCAGGCCAATCCCGCCAGCAGCATCACGCCGCTGAATGCGGGTAAACTGGCGCCTTTCCTTGAGGAGCCTGCCATGAGCGAGCCGACAGACATCGACAATGACAACGACGAAGAAGAGTTCACCGAAGCGACGTTGATCGAAGCCATCGAAAACCAGATCGAAAGCGACAACCCGCCGGCCGCCAAAGCGACGTTCAATAAGCTGACTCTGGTCGGCGTCGAGCGCGAAGAAATCCTCAATCTGATGGCCCACGTGCTGGCCTACGAGATTGACGCGATGCTCGATGAAGACCGCGCATTTGATACTGAATGGTACGAAGCGGCCCTGCGTGCACTCCCTGAGTTGCCACCAGAAAAAGCCTAAGATCAAAAGATCGCAGCCTTCGGCAGCTCCTACACAAATCCCCTGTAGGAGCTGCCGAAGGCTGCGATCTTTTTTATGGGGACTACACTGGAATCCGCCTCACGACAAAATCCCTGATCTGAGCACTGGACATGCCGCAAAAGCGGGTTCACCTTAGGGGCGCTGTCGTCTAATTCCTAGAAAGTCTGGAGTCCTTATGTCGCTTACCCCTGAGTTGGTTGCCGAACTGGAAGTCCTCGCACTCTTTCCCCTGGACAGTTCCCAGGAAGGTTTGAAAATTCATCAGACCGCTGCCCCGAAACATATCTCTGCCGCCAAACGCCTCTTTGAAAAAGACCTGACGGATCAGCCCGATGGCGGTTATCTGACCAGCCTCGGTCGCGATGCTGCGCAAAATGTGCAAACCGTGCTGACCATTCTGAGAGAGCAAGAAACCGCCTGATTCCCCCCGACTTCGCCCACGGGAACTCCTGCCACGGGATTTCCGCGGGCCTGTGCGGGCGAAACGATAGAAATCTGGCGTCAAAAACAAATTCAGCTTAAAAGTCCCGCTGCCCTAAGGCTAAACTGCCTGACATTCCGAGACCCTCTACGTCCGAGCCTGCGAGCCGGTTTGAGCTGACATGACGCGCACCCACGAAATCCGCCCCGACCTGGACGAGGGAATTGACCGCAAGGTTCTCAGCCAGCTGCGCGCGCGGTTTCTCAAACTCAATGAAGGCCGCCTCGGCCGTGCCCTCGAAGGGTTGTCGCCACGCCAACAAAGCGTGCTGACGCTGTTGCCGCTGTTCTTCCACGTCAATCATCCGCTGCTGCCGGGTTACGTCTCGGGCAGTGCGCCGGCCGGCCTGTCGAATTACGAGCCGGACGCCAATGTGCTCGCTGAAGCCCAACGCCTGACTCGCTCGTTTTCTTATAAGCCGCGCCACGGCAGCAACCCGCCGCGACCGATTCACGGCCTGTTCCTGATGGGCAGCCTCGGCACACTGGCGCAGGCCGATCAAAGCGACATGGACGTGTGGGTCTGCCACGCGCCGGATCTGAGCGAAAGCGAACTCAGTGAGCTGAGCAAGAAATGTCAGTTGCTCGAAGCCTGGGCCGCGAGCCAGGGCGCCGAGGCGCATTTCTTCCTGATCGACCCGGTGCGCTTCGTCAAAGGTGAACGCGACAACCAGCTCAGCTCGGAAAACTGTGGCACTACCCAGCACTACCTGCTGCTGGACGAGTTTTATCGCACGGCGATCTGGCTGGCCGGGCGCACGCCGATCTGGTGGCTGGTGCCGGTTTACGAAGAAACCGCCTACGACGTTTACACCCACACCCTGCTGTCGAAGCGCTTTATTCGCGCTGACGAAACCCTCGACCTCGGCCATCTGGCGACGATTCCGCCGGGGGAATTCATTGGTGCCGGGTTGTGGCAGTTGTTCAAAGGCATCGAGTCGCCGTACAAATCGGTGCTCAAACTGCTGCTGACCGAGGTCTACGCCAGCGAGCATCCGAAAGTGCAGTGCCTGAGCCTGCGCTTCAAAAAAGCCGTGTTCGCCAATCAACTGGATCTGGATGAACTGGATCCGTACATGGTCGTGTACCGGCGCATCGAGGAATACCTCAAGGCGCGCAATGAGCCGGAGCGTCTTGAACTGGTGCGGCGCGCGCTGTACCTCAAGGTCAATCGCAAGCTCACCGGCAACAGCCGCACGCAGAGCTGGCAGCGCTCGCTGCTCGAACGTCTGGCCAGCGAATGGCATTGGGATCAGCGGCAGCTGGCGCTGCTCGATAGCCGCAGCCAGTGGAAAGTCCGCCAGGTCAGCGCCGAGCGCCGCGCATTGGTCAGCGAACTGAATTACAGCTATCGCTTCCTGACCCAATTCGCCCGCACCGAACAAACCGTCAGCCTGATCAATAAGCGCGACCTCAATGTGCTCGGCCGACGGTTGTACGCGGCGTTTGAACGCAAGGCCGACAAGGTCGAGTTCATCAACCCCGGCATCGCCCCGGATCTGGCCGAAGACACCCTGACGCTGGTGCAGTCGCGCAACAAAAAGGAACCGGGGCAAACCCAGTGGGGCCTGTACAACGGCAGCCTCACCGCGCAGGAATGGGAGCATTTCGCGCCAATCAAACGCAGCCGCGAGTTGCTTGAACTGCTGACCTGGAGTCATCGCAACGGCGTGATCGACAGCAGCACGCGCCTGGCGCTGCACCCCGGCACCAGTGACATGAGCGAGTTCGAACTGTTCAACCTGCTCGGCAGCCTGCAACAGTGCATCGCCCTGCCCTTGCCCACGGTCGACGAAATCCCGTTGCTGCGCGCCGCAGTGCCCAGCGAAGTGCTGATGCTGGTCAACGTCGGCATCGACCCGCTCAAGCATCACCGCGACCTCAACATCCTGATGACCACCGAACGCACCGACTCGCTGAGCTACGCCGGCGTGCGCGAAAATCTGGTGCTAACCCTGGATCAGGTCACGCTCAACAGCTGGAACGAAGTGCTGGTCAACCGTTTCGACGGCCCACACGCCTTGCTCGACTGCCTGCGCGACTACCTCAACAACCTGCCGCGCGGGCCGCAGCAACCGAAATTGAAGGTACGCTGCTTCTGTCATAACCGCGCACAGTTCATTGCCCGCCGCGTCGAAGAGATCGTCGACACCGCGCAGAACCTGTTGCTCAGCGGCCTGAATCATCGTTACCTGATTCAGGTGCAGCAGCACTATCACGTTTTGGAATTGGTGCCCGGCCAGGTCAACCACGTCGCCCTCGCCACGCTGCCGGCGTTGCTCGATTATCTCGGCGAAGAACAGCCGCGTTATAGCCCGCTGCATCTGGATCCGATGGCGCTGGAGGAGCACGACATCGCCTTGATCCTGCCGATGGGCCAGCCGGAATGCATTCAGGTGTTCTACCGGATCACTGAGCAACAGGCCGAGTTGTACGTGCTGGATGAATTCAATGCGCTGTGGCTGCAGCGTTTGCCGTATCACGATGAGCAAAGTCTGCTGGTGCCATTGCAGCGCTTTCTGCAATCGATCCTGTTCCGCCGCGAAGCCGTGCTGCCGATGGACGCAGGCCCAGACGCTGCCCTCGAAACTTTGTATTACCAGTTATTGCCTTCGGGCCCCGGGCGCGCGCGCCGGGTCGAAGCACGGCCCGCGCCGCAGACGCCAGTCAACAAACCGTTCTACGACGTGCAGGCGATCGTCGGCAAAGCCGCACCGGGTGAAGTGCAGGTCACTTTGTATTGCAATCAACGGGAATTCAGCGAGCTGGAACATGGCGACCAGCTGTTCAGCGTGGTCGCCCGGGAGATCGTCGAGCAGCGCCGCGAGACTGAGCGCTACCGCTGCTACATCACCGACCTCGACCTTTCGGGCCTGCTCGGTGACGGGCAGAGTTCAAGCAATTTGTATCTGCGCTACAAGGCTGACCTGGAGCGCGCACTGAACGAGGCGCTCGAACAGGTCTGAGGCAGGATTACTCGGGGAACGCGCCACCGTTGGCGGGTTGCGATTCGACTTCGAGCAAGGTCAGCTTGAGAGTCTTGCCACCCGGTGCCGGCCAGTCGATGTGCTGACCGACTTTCAGGCCCAGCAGCGCACTGCCGACCGGCGCCAGAATGGAGATCTTGCCTTCGTCGGCGTTGGCATCCTTGGGATAGACCAGCGTCAGGTGGTAATCCTTGCCGCTGCCTTCTTCGCGGCAATGCACGCGGGAATTCATGGTCACGACATCGGCGGGCACTTCATCGTGGCCGACCACGGTGTCGGCGCGATCCAGTTCGGTTTGCAGCGCAATCACGCCCGGCGCAGCCTGGTCTTTCTCGTTCAGGTTGTCGATCAAGCGCTCTAGACGTTGCACGTCCAGACGGGTAAGGGTGATGGAAGGTGCGGTCATGATCCGGGCAGACTCCTTTCTTCTGCACATAAAAAGCAAAACCCCGCCAAAAAAGACGGGGTTTTCACCGTGCCTCGGTGGTTTGAGGCGTCTGCGGACACTATCACAGCTCAAAAAATATACAAGCCACCCTGCCCCAGCCCCCACTTATCCATCCGGGAACCTTTGTGGCGAGGGGATTTATCCCCGTTCGGCTGCGCAGCAGTCGTAAAGACTTTGGGGCCGCCATGCGACCCAACGGGGATAAATCCCCTCGCCACAATGGGGTATCAAACAGAATTTTGGCGGGCAGCAGCCTGCTGGCAGATGACCCGCCGGCGCTGATCATCTGCCGAACGCCATTCGCGAATGTCTTCAACATGCCGAAAGCAGCCCAGACAAACCTTCTGCTCGTCCAGCCGACAAACCCCGCTGCACGGCGAAGGCACGGCCGCGCTGACATTGCTGTAAAGCGGTTTCGGCGGACGAACAGGAGCGGTATCAGTCACGGAATCACAGACCTTCGAAATCGAAATCGGCGCCGGCCTGCTGCTTGACGATGCGCTCGAGCATTTCGCCCAGTTGCTCTTCGCTCTTGTCGCACATCCAGCGCTCGCTTTCTTCGTCGTAATCAAAGTGGAAACCACCGGACACGGCCGCCAGCCATAGCTGACGCAGCGGCTCCTGACGGCTGAAGATCAGCTGCGAGCCGTTTTCGAACTTGACGGTGAGCACACCGGCAGAGTTCTCCATGTCGATATCCAGGTCACTTTCATCAAAGATGTCTTCCAGTTTTTCCTGGGTTTCATCGACCAGATCGTGGAAACGGGCTTCGGACAAACTCATTGCGGCAACCTCAAAAAATGTTCTGATCAGGCTCAAGCGCCGAAAGATACGGACGCGCCTCACTGATTGCAAAGAATAACGACCAAGCACCCTCACCACCCTTTGTAGGAGCAAAGCTTGCTCGCGAACGCGGTCAATCATTCAACAATGATGCTGACTGATACAACGCTTTCGCGAGCAAGCTCCGCTCCTACAGGGGATTGCGGCGATCCGGGCTGCTTTGGGCAAGCCCCGCCGGACGGGAAGGCCATCACATAGGCAAGCTGCCGGGTGGCCGGTATACTCCGGCGCAATTAACGCATTTTCAAGGATTTCGCCATGAAGCGCCTGATCTCTTCCCTTGCTGCGCTCGTCGCGGTTGCCTGCCTTGTTTCGGCCTGCGGTCAAAAAGGCCCGCTGTACCTGCCCGATGACACTCAGGATCCGGCCGAGCAAGCCAAATCGTCGCAAAAACAACCGGCTTCCAAAGCACACAAGCACGACGTTTATTAAGGGATCGCCATGGACGCTTTTAACTACCGTGGCGGGGAACTGTTTGCGGAAGGTGTGGCGCTGTCCGCCATCGCCGACCGCTTCGGCACCCCTACCTACGTTTACTCGCGCGCACACATCGAAGCGCAGTATCTGGCTTACGCCGATGCGCTGGCCGGCATGCCGCACCTGGTCTGCTTTGCGGTCAAAGCCAACTCCAACCTCGGCGTTCTGAATGTCCTGGCCCGTCTCGGTGCCGGTTTTGACATCGTTTCCCGGGGCGAGCTGGAACGCGTGCTCGCCGCTGGCGGCAGCGCTGACAAGATCGTGTTCTCCGGCGTCGGCAAGACCCGTGATGACATGCGTCGCGCCCTCGAAGTCGGCGTGCACTGCTTCAACGTCGAATCCACCGACGAGCTCGAGCGCCTGCAAGTGGTTGCTGCCGAGCTGGGCGTTCGCGCACCGGTTTCGTTGCGTGTGAACCCGGACGTCGATGCCGGCACCCACCCGTACATTTCCACCGGTCTCAAAGAGAACAAGTTTGGCATCGCCATTGCCGACGCCGAAGACGTGTACGTGCGCGCCGCGCATCTGCCGAACCTCGAAGTGGTCGGTGTCGACTGCCACATCGGTTCGCAACTGACCACGCTGCCACCGTTCCTCGATGCGCTCGACCGCCTGCTGGATCTGGTTGATCGTCTCGGCGATTGCGGCATTCACCTGCGCCACATCGATCTCGGTGGTGGTTTGGGCGTGCGTTATCGCGATGAAGAGCCGCCATTGGCTGCCGACTACATCAAAGCCGTACGCGAGCGTCTCAACGGTCGTGATCTGGCGCTGGTGTTCGAGCCGGGCCGTTTCATCGTTGCCAACGCCGGCGTGCTGCTGACTCAGGTCGAGTACCTCAAGCACACCGAGCACAAAGACTTCGCTATCGTCGACGCGGCGATGAACGACCTGATCCGCCCGGCGCTGTATCAGGCGTGGATGGACGTTACCGCGGTCAAACCGCGTGATACTGCTGCGCGCAAATACGACATCGTCGGCCCGATCTGCGAAACCGGCGACTTCCTCGCCAAGGATCGCGAATTGGCTCTGGCCGAAGGCGATCTGCTGGCCGTGCATTCGGCCGGCGCCTACGGTTTTGTGATGAGCTCCAACTACAACACCCGTGGCCGTGCCGCTGAAGTGTTGGTAGACGGTGATCAGGCTTTTGAAGTGCGTCGCCGCGAGACCGTGGCCGAGCTGTTTGCCGGCGAAAGCCTGCTGCCGGAGTAACCCATGCTGCTGCGTTTTACTAAAATGCACGGCTTGGGCAATGACTTCATGGTTCTCGACCTGGTCAGCCAGCACGCGCATATTCAGCCAAAGCACGCCAAGCAATGGGGCGACCGCCACACTGGCATTGGTTTCGACCAATTGCTGATCGTCGAGGCGCCGAGCAATCCGGACGTGGATTTCCGTTATCGGATCTTCAACTCCGACGGCTCGGAAGTTGAGCAGTGCGGCAACGGTGCGCGCTGCTTTGCGCGCTTCGTGCTCGACAAGCGTCTGACCGCCAAACGGCAGATTCGCGTCGAAACCAAGGGCGGCATCATCGAGCTGGACGTGCGTAACGACGGCCAGATCGGCGTGAACATGGGCGCCCCGCGTCTGGTGCCGGCGGACATTCCGTTCGACGCACCGGCGCAAGCCATCAGCTATCAACTGGAAGTCGATGGCACCACGGTCGAACTGGCCGCTGTGTCGATGGGCAACCCTCACGCGGTACTGCGCGTGCAGGACATCAACAACGCGCCAGTGCATGAACTGGGGCCGAAAATCGAACATCACCCGCGCTTCCCCGCGCGCGTGAACGTCGGTTTTCTCCAGGTCATCGACCGCAACCGCGCGCAACTGCGTGTGTGGGAACGTGGCGCCGGGGAAACCCAGGCCTGCGGTACCGGCGCATGTGCGGCGGCGGTCGCGGCCATCAGTCAGGGGTGGATGGATTCGCCGCTGTTGATCGACTTGCCCGGCGGGCGTCTGTCCATTGAATGGGCAGGCCCTGGCCAACCGGTGCTGATGACCGGTCCGGCAGTGCGTGTATACGAAGGACAAGTGCGTCTTTGAGTGAGCAAAAACCATGACCGATAAGCCTCAGGTACCCGCCCGACAGTCCGACGAATCAGCGTCCGAGAGCCTGGAGGCGGCAGCGGTTGCTGCGTACCTTGAGGCGCATCCGGACTTCTTCGTCGAGCACGAAGAACTGCTGCCCGCCCTGCGCATTCCGCACCAGCGCGGCGACACCGTTTCGCTGGTCGAGCGGCAGATGACCATCCTCCGTGATCGCAACATCGAGATGCGTCACCGCCTCTCGCAGTTGATGGACGTCGCCCGCGACAACGATCGCCTGTTCGACAAAACCCGTCGCCTGATTCTTTCCTTGATGGATGCCAGCAGCCTGGAAGACGTGGTGATCAGCGTCGAAGACAGTCTGCGTCAGGATTTCCAAGTGCCTTTTGTCAGCCTGATTTTGCTCGGCGACAACCCGGCACCGGTTGGCCGCTGGGTCACCCACGCCGACGCGCAAGTCGCCATCGGCGGCTTGCTCACCGAAGGCAAAAGCGTCAGCGGCAGCCTGCGCGAACATGAGCTGGACTTCCTCTTCGGCGAAGAACAGCGCAAGCAGATCGGCTCCACCGCCGTCGTCGCGGTCAGCCATCAAGGCATCCACGGCATTCTGGCGATCGCCAGCCGTGATCCGCAGCACTACAAGAGTTCGGTCGGAACGCTGTTCCTCAGCTACATCGCCGAAGTCATGGGTCGCGTGTTGCCACGGGTCAACAGCTCCCTGCGCTCGGTACGCTGAGCATGGAACGACAACTGGACGCTTACTGCGAACACCTGCGCAGTGAGCGACAGGTGTCGCCGCACACGCTCTCGGCCTACCGCCGCGACCTCGATAAAGTCCTCGGCTGGTGCATCAAGCAGAACATCGGCTGTTGGGCCGCGCTGGATATTCAGCGCCTGCGCAGCCTGATCGCCCGCCTGCATGCGCAAGGCCAGTCCTCGCGCAGCCTCGCCCGGTTGCTCTCAGCGGTGCGCGGGCTTTATCACTATCTGAATCGTGAAGGCCTTTGCGACCACGATCCGGCGACCGGTCTGGCGCCACCGAAAGGTGAGCGCCGCCTGCCGAAAACCCTCGACACTGACCGTGCGCTGCAACTGCTGGAAGGTGCGGTCGAGGATGACTTTCTCGCGCGTCGGGATCAGGCGATTCTAGAGTTGTTCTACTCCTCCGGTCTGCGCCTCTCCGAGCTGACCGGGCTTAATCTTGATCAACTTGATCTGGCCGATGGCATGGTGCAAGTCCTCGGCAAGGGCAGCAAAACCCGTCTGCTGCCGGTCGGTAAAAAGGCCCGCGAAGCCATCGAACAATGGCTGCCATTGCGCGCGATGACCAACCCGGCGGACGACGCCGTGTTCGTCAGCCAGCAAGGCCGACGCCTTGGCCCGCGAGCGATTCAGGTACGGGTCAAATTGGCCGGCGAACGCGAGCTCGGGCAGAACTTGCACCCGCACATGCTGCGGCACTCCTTCGCCAGCCACTTACTGGAATCCTCACAAGATCTGCGCGCGGTGCAGGAATTGCTCGGCCACTCCGACATCAAGACCACGCAGATCTACACCCACCTGGACTTCCAGCATCTGGCGGCGGTCTACGACAGCGCCCATCCACGGGCCAAACGCATGAAAGGCGACGATTCATGAGCATCCAGTTGATCACCTTCGACCTCGACGACACGCTGTGGGACACCGCGCCAGTGATCGTCAGCGCCGAAGCGGTATTGCGCGAATGGCTGAGCGAACATGCGCCGAATCTGGGCGCGGTGCCGGTCGAGCATTTGTGGGCGATTCGTGAGCGTGTGCTGGCCAATGAGCCGGGGCTGAAACATCGCATCAGCGCGTTGCGTCGGCGGGTGTTGTTTCATGCGATGGAAGACGCCGGCTACGCCTATGGCGAAGCCACCGACCTGGCAGACAAGGGCTTTGAAGTGTTTCTGCATGCGCGGCATCAGATCGAAGTGTTCCCTGAAGTCGAGCCGGTGCTGGAGATCCTCGCCAATCATTACGCCCTTGGCGTGGTCACCAACGGCAACGCCGATGTGCGTCGATTGGGCCTGGCGGATTACTTCAAGTTTGCGCTCTGTGCGGAAGATATCGGCATCGCCAAACCGGACGCGCGGCTTTTTCATGAGGCGCTGCAACGCGGTGGCGCCACCGCCGAAACCGCCGTGCACATCGGCGATAATCCGGGTGATGACATTGCCGGGGCACAACAGGCGGGGTTACGGGCAATCTGGTTTAACCCGGCGGGCAAAGCCTGGGAAGCGGATCGTCTGCCGGATGCCGAAATCCGTAGCCTCAGAGATTTGCCAGCCGTGCTTGCACGCTGGAACCGCTGAAAAGATCGCAGCCTTCGGCAGCTCCTACAGGGGAACGCATTCCAATGTAGGAGCTGCCGAAGGCTGCGATCTTTTGATCTTTTCATCACCCATGAAAAAGCCCGCAGCGACGGCGGGCTTTTTCAGCAAGCAAGCGGCACGCCTCAGATAGGGCGGCTGCCGTACTTGTTGTCCGGCTTCTTCGGAGGATCGGCGACCACATTGGCCTCCACTTCCTGCACTTTTCCGCCGCGCGACAGGAACTCTTCCATGGCCTTGGCCAGGGCGTCGCGTTCCTTGTTCTTGGCTTCAATGCTCGGCAACTCATCTACCGACACCGCAGCCTTGGCTTTGCCTTTGGCAGCCGGGGCCGGCGTATCGTCACCGCCATCGTCGTCAGCAACGTCTTCCGCTGCTGCTTCCAGGCCTTCCTCGGCCTCGTCTTCGTCGCCTACTTCGAGGTGTTCGTTTTCCAGATCATCGTCGCTCATGTTCTACCTCATGACTTGCGAAAAGCAGATTAGTTATAGACCAGCTTTGGCAACTGTCGAAAGTCGCCGTTAAAAAAT
>Ga0160445_100738_pt1 | contig 12714 bp, 12 predicted proteins | sample HID1972M_E1MG_FD_108215 | JGI IMG/M metagenome (GOLD analysis project Ga0160445, IMG submission 108215) | Enriched pill bug-associated microbial communities from UW Madison campus, WI, USA - HID1972M_E1 MG | ecosystem: Host-associated > Arthropoda: Insects > Digestive system > Unclassified ... | reverse complement strand
TTTTTAATTCTACTACTTAAAAAGAAATAAGATGCAGACTAAGAATAAACTTTTATTACTTCTTGGCTTGGTATTGATACTGATAGCAATTTTTATGTTCTATTCTACCGGGACAAATTTAGACTATGTGCTGAAAAGGAGAAGCTTTAAAATAGCAACCATAATTATTGTTTCCTGTTGTGTAGCCTATTCTTCAGTGATTTTTCAAACCCTAACTGCTAATAAAATCCTTACACCTTCCATTATGGGTTTTGAAGCCGTTTATCTATTATTTCAAACAATTATTGTCTTCATGTATGGAGATAAAACATACAAGGTATTGACCAATAGTGAGAATTTCTTTCTTTCCATTGTTTTTATGATGTTGTTTGCAGTGGTTATGTATACCTTAATTTTCAAAAAAGGAAGTCGTAATATGTTTTTTCTTCTTCTGATAGGATTGATATTGGGAACATTATTTTCAACGCTTAGCTCATTTATGCAATTGGTGATTGATCCTAATGAATTTTCTATTATAGAAGGAATGATGTTTGCCAGTTTCAATAAAATTAATCTTGATTTATTCTGGTTTGCCTTCGCTATGATGATGGCTGTATTTTTGTTGGGTTATCGCTATCTCAAATATTTAGATGTAATAGCTCTTGGAAAAGAAAATGCTATTAATTTAGGAGTCAACTATAATCGGGTAGTTCAAGTTTTTTTGCTATTGATTTCTATTTTAGTAGCGGTTTCCACAGCCTTGGTTGGGCCTATTACGTTCCTGGGAATCTTAGTAACTAACCTTACTTATGAATTGTTTAAGACACAAAAACATAGCATCTTGATTAGCGCCTGTTGTTTGGTTTCTTGCATTTCCCTTATCGGCGGGCAGTTCCTGGTGGAGCATTTGTTTAATTTTTCGACAACCATAAGCATTATTATCAATTTTATAGGCGGATTGTATTTTCTGTTCCTATTAATGAGAACTCAAAAAGTATGATAGAAGTAAAGAGCGTATCAAAAAAGTACGGAGATAGACTTATTTTAGATGGGCTTTCCTTAGAAATACCAAAAGGGAAAATCACTTCTTTAATTGGTCCTAATGGAGCGGGAAAAAGTACATTGCTTTCCTTAATAAGTCGGTTAATTGAGCAAAAGGAAGGCGTCATACTATTGAACGAAAAAAATATATCCGATTACAAACACCGCATATTTGCCCAACAATTATCCATCTTAAAGCAGTCTAACCATTTAGATCTGAAGCTAACAGTAAAGGAATTAGTTTCTTTTGGAAGGTTTCCCTATTCGCAAGGAAAATTAACGAAAGAAGACAAGGAAAAAATTGAACAGTCCATTCGCTTTATGGAGCTGGAGGATATTCAGGATAGTTATATTGATGAATTAAGCGGAGGGCAAAAGCAACGTGCCTTCTTAGCCATGGTTGTAGCTCAAGACACAGATTATATTTTGTTGGATGAGCCCCTAAATAACCTAGACATGAAGCATGCTGTAAATATTATGAAGATACTGCGGCGATTGACAGATGAATTGGGTAAAACAATCATTATTGTAATTCATGAAATTAACTTTGCTTCATGTTATTCTGATTACATCGCTACCCTGAAAAATGGGAAAATAGAACACTTTGATACGGCTCAAAATATTATTCAGCCTGAAATTCTTCAACATATTTTTGATATTGAATTTAACGTCATAGAAATAAGAGGCAACCGTATCTGTAATTACTTTAACCTTTAATAATTCACTTTAACCATTAAAAAAATGAAAACAAAAATGAAAATTTCAATCTTGGCATTCCTCTTTATAGTTGTCTTTATGGGTTGCAACTCTCCTGGAGAAAAATCAGAAACGAGCAATACTGAACAAAAGGAAATTGTTGTAACTCATGAATTGGGTACTACGAATGTGAAAACAAGCCCAGAGCGTGTAGTGGTTCTTGATTTAGGAAGTCTTGAAACATTAGACGAATTAGGAGTGAAAGTAGTAGGCACTGCCAAACGGAATTTACCTCAATATTTAAGTAAATTTGAAGATGACTCATCAGTTACGGATGTTGGCACTTTAAAAGAAGTGAATTTTGAAAAAATAAAGGAATTAAATCCTGATTTAATTATTATTTCAGGAAGACTACAAAATTCCTATGAAGAACTTTCTGAAATTGCCCCAACTATCTTTGTGGCAGTTGATAACAATGATTATCTTAACTCCTTCGAGAAAAATGTGCGCTTATTGGGTGAAATTTTCAACAAAGAAGAAGAAGCTGAAAAAGCTTTAGCGGATGTTAACGTTAAAATAAAGGAAAATCAAGAACAAATTAAAACTGTACCAGGCAAAGCATTGATCGTTCTTTTCAACAATGGAAGATTTAGTGCTTATGGAAAAAATTCACGGTTTGGCTTTATTCATGATGTATTGGGTGTAAAACCAGCTATCGAGGATTTGAAAGTTTCTAGTCATGGTAATGCCGTTTCAAATGAATTTATAGAACAAACCAATCCTGATTATTTGTTTATTATAGATCGCGGTGCTATTGTTAACGGTAAGCGATCCAGTAAAGACGAAATAGAAAACGCATTAATTAAACAAACGAATGCCTATAAAAACGATAAAATTATCTACCTGAATCCTCAAATATGGTATCTTTCAGGAGGAGGTTTGATTTCGATTAATAAAATGACCGATGAAATTAGAGAAGCGGTAAAATAATAAATCAAGTTTATTAAAATATAAAAAGAACAGCATGAAAGAAAAAACTTCAGTGGCAAGGACTATACTTACTATGAAACAAAAGCAATATATCACGCCTCATTTCATACGAGTTATATTGACTGGGGATGATCTTGATTTATTTGCAGATGCTGTTGTAGGAGTTAATAATAAAATTTTCATCCCTCCTTCGGGAGTGAAAGATGTTCATTTTCCTGCTTCTAATGACCAAGCCAATCAGCCCTTGGAAAAAGATCGGGCAATCATTCGAACGTATACACATCGTGGAATTGATTTAGAAAAGAAAGAATTGACTATCGATTTTGTAAACCATGGAGAAACGGGCCCGGCATCCAGTTGGGCTTTAAACGCTTCAATTGGAGATCCATTAGGGGTTGCGATGAAAATTGGAAAAACCGAACTTTATCCACCCGCCGATTGGTATTTACTTGTTGGGGATGCGACTGCCATCCCTGTACTTAGCGCAATTATGGAATCCTTGCCTTCTCATGCAAAGGGTATTGCCATTATTGAAGTACATGGCAAAGAAGACGAACAAGCCTTATTTACTAAAGCAGATATAGCTGTTCGTTGGTTACATAATCCACATCCTGAGAAAGGAAGTGAATTGGCTAATGCGGTTAAACAAGTACCTATTTCAAAAAAAGAAGAATCAACGTGTTTTGGATATATTGCAGCAGAATTTTCTTCTGTTAAAGACATCAGGCAATATCTTCGAAAAGATAAATTGTGGACAAAGGAAGAGCTGTATGCTTATTCTTACTGGAAGGCCGGAGTTGCTGAAGATCAATCGGTAATTGATAGGCGAAAGGAAAAAGAGTCGATTTAACTAGTTTGCAAAGTACTCAGACATGCAATTGTCTGGGTACTTTATTGCCAAATAATTACTAATGTTCCGATTACAATCAATACACCTCCTACAATTGTTTGCAGGTTTAACGTTTCCCTTAAAACAAAAAAAGCTAAACCCATTGTAAAAGCTACACTTAACTTATCAATTGGAGCTACCTTAGAAACGTCTCCTGTTTCCAGTGCTTTAAAATAAAATATCCATGATAGCCCCGTAGCAACTCCAGAAAGTATCAAGAATAAAAGATTGGATTTACTTATTTCCTTTATTTCTTTCAATTGTCCGCTTAATAGCACAATTCCCCAAGCCAAAAGAAGCACTACAAAAGTACGGATAGCTGTTGCAACATTGCCATTAATTCCTTTTACACCAACCTTAGATAAAATAGCGGTTAATGCCGCAAAAAAAGCAGAAAGGAGAGCATAGTATTTCCACATAATAAGTAATAACTTTATTGTATAAACATATCAATTATTTATCTATAAAAATGAATAAGTATTCAATCATCAGTATATTGACAAAAGAAAGCAATTATCATTAAATATATCCAATTCTATGAAAAGATTCCTTCTATTCACTGTATTCCTTTTATTATGTTCTGCATTCACAGAACGCAAAATAAGCTGGGTGGCCATTGGCGATTCCATTACGTATCTTAATGACCATGCTGACGAGACCGGAAATCGGGTCACCAAAGGATATCTGGCATTGATTACAGAGAAATTTCCGCATATTCAGTATGTCAATCAGGGTCATAATGGTTGGACGTCAGTTAATATAGCTGAAAAAATCGAATCGCTTGGACTGATAAAGGCCGATGTTTATTCTTTGTTTTTGGGTACCAACGATTGGTGGCAGGGGCGACCGTTAGGGACTCTTTCAGACTATGAGCAGAATACCGGTACAGAGACGGTGTATGGTGCTTTCCGAATCATCACTGCCAAATTAAAACAGCTCAATAAAAAAGCAAAAATCATACTCATTACACCTATGCAACGCGGTGATTTCGTACAGGTTCACAATGCAAAGAACAATGCATATGGTTCTTATAAACTGAAAAAAGAACAAAGCCTTGAGCAGTTTGCCAATGCTATTGTTGAAATAGCTAAATTGGAAAAATTTCCGGTTGTTGATCTGTATCACAACAGCGGGATCACGATGGAGAACATGGTGAATTTTAAAAGACTGAAAGACCCGCAAACCGGTGAATACAAAAACTATACTTATCCAGCTTATACAAAGATTCCTTTTGATCCTGAAAAAGATGAATATCCTTATCCACCAGATGCTATCAATATGACTTATGATGGCCTTCATCCTTCAGACAAAGGTAATGAAGTAATTGCGGATATGTTGATGAAAACATGGAAGCTGTTCTAATAAAATTATCACCCCCCCCAAGTTTTTATTTGTAAATTGCTTGCATTTAGAAATTGAATAAATCAGAAGAGATGGATAATTTCTTAACAGACATTCAGGCAGATGTTGAGGCATTAAGTCGTATTTCAGTAGTTCCTACCATACTTGAGGTGATTTGTCGAACCACAGGAATGGGATTTTCTGCTATTGCAAGGGTTACTGAAGAAAAGTGGGTTGCCTGTGCTGTACATGACGATATTCTGTTCGGACTTCAGCCAGGTGGTGAATTAAAGGTTGAAACAACTATTTGCCATGAAATACAAAGGCATCAGCAAGCCGTTGTCATTGATCATGTAAATGAGGATAAGATTTATTCTTGCCATACTACTCCGAAAATGTATGGTTTTCAAAGTTATATCTCAGTGCCTATTTTTCGTAAAGATGGCAGCTTCTTTGGAATGCTCTGTGCTATAGACCCCAAACCGGCCCGATTAAATAACCCCGAAACCCGGGGCATGTTCCGGTTATATGCAGATCTTATTTCTTTTCATTTGGATGCCGTTGACCAACTATCCTTTATAGAAGCGAAACTTCTTGAAGAACAAAAAACGGCTGAGCTAAGAGAGCAGTTCATTGCAATATTAGGGCATGACCTACGCAATCCTATTAGTGCCATATCAAGTGTCGCTCAATTGTTATTGCGGATGCCATTGGAGGAACGTCTTTTGCGCCTTGCTCATATTATTCAAGATTCTTCTTTACGGATGAACGGATTGATAGAGAATATGCTGGATTTTGCCAGTGGTCGTCTGGGTGGAGGAATAACTTTAAACTCAAACGCTGATGAGCAGTTAGAGAAAATATTGGAAGAAGTAATTACAGAACTGCAAACGGTTAATCCGGATAGAACCATTGAAACGGAAGTTGATTTATCTGAACCTGTAAATTGCGATGGTAAGCGAATTGCCCAACTTTTTTCAAATTTATTGGCCAATGCGCTTAGCCACGGTAAAAAGGATGGCCCAGTCACTGTAAAAATAGTAAGCGGTGAAGGAAAATTCAATTTGAGTGTATGCAATACAGGAGAAAAAATTCCTGCTGCTGCAATGGAACGTCTCTTCCAACCGTTCTCACGCGGTGAAGTTAAGCCGGGTCAGCAGGGTTTAGGACTTGGACTGTACATTGCTTCCGAGATTGCTCATGCTCATGGCGGAAAACTTGACGTAGTATCTACAAATGAAATGACATGCTTCACTTTAACGATGTCTTCGCAAAATTAGTGGCTTTCGCCTGAAAAGGTCAGAATATCTTTTTTATTCATAACGCAGGGCATCAATAGGATCCAGTTTTGATGCTTTTTGGGCAGGATAATATCCAAAGAAGATTCCTGTAATAGCACATACGATAAAGGATATAATGATCGATGTTTCCGAAATAACCACTGGCCAGTTGAGGAGGGAGGAGATCAATAAAGAAGAACCTATTCCTAAAAATACACCAATGAGACCGCCGGTGACACTGATCATTACCGCTTCTATCAAAAATTGAAGCAGAATATCTATTCCACGTGCACCGATAGACATCCGTAAACCTATTTCTTTGGTTCGTTCCGTTACTGAAACGTACATGATATTCATGATTCCAATACCGCCTATAACCAATGAAATACCAGCAACAGCGGTTAAAAGTGAAGTAAGCATACCACTGGTAGAACTAAGGGTTTCTATCAATTCAGCCTGCGTCCGTACCGAAAAGTCATCACCTTCATCAGCGCGAAGTCTGTGAGTTTCCCTTAATATGCTGATTACTTCTTCAGTAGCAGCTTCAGAGGCATCTTCTGAAATGGCAGAGGCATATATATTATTGAAATAAATGGTAGATAAAATACGCTTCTGAACGGTTGTATAAGGTGCAATAATAATATCGTCCTGATCCTGCCCGAAATTGCTTTGTCCTTTCGCTTCCAGCACGCCAATGATCTGAAAAGGAATTTTATTAAAACGGATGATCTTGCCAATTGGATTTTCACCATTATTGAAAAGATTGTCAACTACGGTTTCCCCTAAGAGGCAAACCTTGGCAGATTTCTTTACATCTTCTTCAGAAAAGACGATTCCGTCCTGCACACTTAATTTACGGATATCAAAAAAATCCGGACTAACACCCTGGATGCTTGTGGGCCAGTTTAGGGAACCATTGATTGCTTGGCCCGAAGAAGAGGCCATTGGAGAAACCGCACTGATGTTCTGTGCATTCCTTTTTAGTGCTTCTACATCCACTTCTGTTAAATTTTGAATGTTGCCGCCCTCCAAACGTACACCGCCTGGCTCATTGCTTGAAGGCCGGATGGTTATCATATTGGAACCCATGCCAGATAATGAGCTTTGAATGCTTTGTTTAGAACCTTCGCCGATAGACATCATGGTAATAACAGCACCTACACCGATAATGATACCGAGCATAGTAAGCAGGGCTCTTAATTTATTTCGTTGCAAAGCTTTTAAAGCCAGCATAATTAGATTGCTTATCTTCATTTTCTTTTATCTAATCGTCATCATTTACAGGTAGGGAAGCAAGAGCTTCTTTTGCTGAAAGAATATTATTGTTGAAATTGTCATTTTGAAGCTTTCCATCTCTTAGCGTTATGGTACGACTGCTGAAAGTTGCTATGTCGGGTTCGTGCGTAACGAAAACGATAGTTTTACCCTGATGGTTTAAATCTTGCATCAACGACATGATTTCATAAGAAGTTTTCGTATCCAGATTTCCTGTTGCCTCATCTGCCAGAATCATTACCGGTTCGTTTACAAGAGCCCTGGCAATTGCCACCCGCTGTTGTTGCCCACCCGATAACTGATTGGGGGTATGGTCTAGCCTGTTTGAAAGTTTTACTGCTTCTAAAGCCTTGATTGCTCTTTCCTTACGTTCTTTAGCACTTATGGCAGAATTATAGAGTAGCGGTAATTCAACATTTTCTAATGCGGTTGTACGAGGCAGTAAATTATATGCCTGGAATACAAAACCTATTTTTGTGTTTCGTAAACGGGCCAGCTCATTGCTGTTAAGTTCTTTAACGTTTATATTATCTAATATATAGGTGCCATTGCTGGGTTTATCCAAACAACCCAAAATGTTAAGCATCGTTGTTTTACCAGAACCACTGCTTCCCATAATGGTTACAAATTCACCAGCTTCCACGTGAAAACTGATACCTTTTAAGGCATGTACGGTTTCAGTACCCATTTTGAACTCGCGTTTTATATCTTGTAGTTCTAATATCTTGTTGCTCATTTTTTCTTTCTTGTTGGTCGTTTGGGCATGAACGGGCTGGATGCAGCTTCTGCTTTTTCAGCCGAATCTTCCTCAACTTTAGTAACTACTTGATCATTTGCAGTTAAACCTTCCAGTACTTCTACCTGTGTGTTATTGTTTAAGCCAATTTTTATTTTTTTCTGGATTAGCTTCGTGCCGTTTTGAAGCCATACCGATGAAGTATGGGTAGCTGAGTCGGCTCCCGCCTTGCTTTGACTGTCAGGTGGTAGCGGTACCAGGTCAAATTGCTTGGCAAGACCTTGGGTTGGAGTGAATTTTAATGCTTCTGCGGATATTAAAAGCGCATTATCAACCTCTTTGGTGTAAATGATGATGTTGGCTGTCATACCCGGCATTAGCTTCTTGCTATCGTTTGGCGCATCAATGATCGTTGTATAAGTTACTACATTTGAAGAAGTAGTAGGTTGCAGGCGAATTTCTTTTACAGTGCCATTAAACACATCATCAAGGTAGGCATCTACCGTGAAGGTGGTGCGTTGTGCTTCTTTAACATCTCCAATATCAGCCTCGTCCACATCAGCCTGTACCTGCATTTTGGTAATATCTTTGGCTATAACAAAGAGGGTAGGGGTATTGAAGCTGGCTGCAACGGTCTGGCCGATGCTTACATTCCGGTTAAGAACCACCCCATCCATTGGCGAATAGATCTCAGTAAAAGAGAGGTTTTTTTGTGCTGATTTTAATTGGGCTGTTATACTATTTACACTTGCTTTTGCTGTACTATAGGAATTAAACGCTAATTCATAATCAGCCTTGCTGATTGAGCCCGTTGCATACAATTGCTTTTGCCGGTTGAAATTACTTTCCTGATAGTTGAGATTACTTTGAGCTTGGGCAAGATTTGCTCTTGTTTGTTCTACCGTAGCTTCCAAGAGCGTTTTGTCAAGTTCAGCAAGTAACTGATCTTTTTTAACCGTTGAGTTGAAGTCAACAAATAAAGTAGCAATAGTGCCCGATACTTGTGTACCTACAGTTACCGTATCAACTGGCTGTATGGTTCCTGTTGCAGTAACACTCTCAGAAATATAACCAGTCGTAGGTTTTTCCGTTTCTACAGCATACTCTGGGTCTTTTTTACGAAAGAAAAAGAACCAGATAAGAATTACTATCAGAACAACCGACAGTATAATGGATATTGTTTTTTTTCGTGCCATATTAATCGATGGTTAAGGGCTCTCCTATATAAAATTGATAGATCTTGACAGCAAGTGCTGCATTGTATTTAGCCTGTATGTTCGCCTGCAAGGCCTGTATGTATTGATTCCGTTGCAGATAAAAGTCGGTTATATCGGCTGCCCCAAGCCTTAGTTCCTCATTAGCTATCCGATACACTTCGGAAGCAAATTTTAACTGCTCTTCTGCGGAGCTATATTGAGATTGAGCATTTTGAACATTAATATATGCTTGTTCTACAGTTTGACTCAATACAGTCGTGGTTTCTTTAAAATTGAGTTGCGCCTGATCGATCGCGATTCTGGCCAACGCAGCATTGGTCTTATTCAGCCGGTTCGTAAATATGGGAATTGACAGATTAATTCCTAGTTGTTGGTTCAGATTTCGGTCGAACTGATTGAATGTACTGTAATTGTTTCCGGTAATATAATCTGTTCCAATATTTCCTCCAAGGCTGAGGGAAGGCTTATAGCCAGCTAACGCCTTATCCAGTGATAATTTTGCTATTTCTATACCTAAGAGGCTGTTCTTAACTTCCGGTCTATTTTGCAAAGCGTAATGCTGTACTTCTTTTAATGAAGAGACAGGGTTTAGAGCGGTTATTGAATCGGGTTTTACCACATCAAAGTTTACTTCCGTAGGCAACTGCAAGATCTGTTTTAATGATAGCTTGTCCTGACGTTCAGCATTTAAGGCCGAAGTAAGCGTATATTGATCATTTGCGAGTTGGGCTTGTAATTGAGCCACATCTTTACGAGCAATAGCTCCGGCAGAAAAGCGTTGACGTGCTTGTTCTAATTGAGCTATTGAAGTTTTAACAAGATCCTGCGCATAGACGATGCTTTCTTTATCGAGCAGGATATTTAAGTAAGACTGTGTGATTTGCAAGCTTATATCTTCCTCATTTTCCAGAATAGAAAAGTTGGCAGATTGAACGGATAAATCTTTTTGCTTAATATCTGATCTTAAGTATCCGCCTTGATAGAGTGTCCAGGATGAGTTGAGTCCTAAAGAGCCGGATACTCTGAAATCTGAATTCCTATTGCCCGTGGTGGTGTTATCGACATTATTTGTAGAATTGTAGTGATTAAATGTTTGAGATGCTGAGCCATATAAATCGGGTAAAACAGCCGCTTTTGAAAGTAAGAATTCCTGTTCTGTACTTTGTTTGCTTAAGCGTAAGCTATTGAGTGTAATGTTGTTTTGATAGGCATACTCCAAACATTTTTTTAAATCCCATACTATTGAATCTGGAAAGTTTGTATTATCCTGTGCAAATACAGTAGCGCCGGAAAAGCAAAGCAAACAAAGGATACAATTCCTTATCATTTTATTTTTCATAGATCAATAAACTTAGCTGGTTGCTGTTATCTCTCTATATGAAACTTGAATTTTCCCGTTTAGTTTGGATAAAACAGTTAAAGTTTTGAATAAGTAGCTTATTTAAAAGTGTCAGACAAAATTATTCATTCAGTTGTCTACCTCGATTAATGTGTCTTTATTAGGATCCCGGCGCGGCACCCGATAAAGGCACAGGAATATGACTATAGTAAAAAAAGCGAGTCCCCAGTAAACATGGCTCATTGCCAAATTGATTGCTTCGCGTAAATACGTTTTTGCTTCTGCTGAAATCGTTGGGTCATGTAAAATCTCCATTACATTTTGTGTAGTTGAAGGCAGATTAGCAGGAGCGTGCTTCATTTGCTGCAGAATGGAGTTGTTAAAAATGGTTCCTACCAGCGTGGCACCCAAACTTTGCCCTAAATTCCGTGAAAACACGTTGGCGCTCGTAACCACTCCTCTTTGTTGCCATGAAACCATGGACTGGGTACCAACCAAAGAAGGTGTCGACAGCAATCCAAATCCCGCACCCATCAAGACCTGGTTCAGCACAATGAGATAAATCGGTTGTGGCCGCGGAAGGAACAAAAACCACATACAGGCTATAAATACCAGAATTGCGCCAATCATGGAAGTTTCTCGAAAACCAATCAGCAAATACAGCCGTCCCGACAATGCGGAAGCAGCAGGCCATCCTATACTCATACTGGCTAAAACAAAGCCGGATGCAATAATTCCCAAACCTAGTGAAGCCTGTGTAAATGTGGGTAGAAAGGTTTCTGGCCCCATCATCACAATGCCCATTCCCGCCATTGCAAAATTAGTGAAAGCCAGTGTTTTATTTTTCCAAAGCCATGCAGGCATGATGGCATGCGGTGTTCTTTTTTCTGCACGATACGTCCACACAGCCATGATGACAATGAGAGTTAGGAGCGTAAAACTCTGCCAGGAAATCCATGGCCAGCTCTGACCGCTCTCTAATAAGTAAACGAGTAACAAAGCTAAGGTGAACAAAATAAGGATGGCACCCCGATAATCAATTACAGGTTTTACCGGAACAACTTTTTCCTTGAAAAATGCGAGCAGAAAGAAGATCGACAAGGCACCCAGCGGGAGGTTGATTAAAAAGATCCAGCGCCAGCTGACGAACTCCGCCAATGCACCACCTAAAGCCGGACCGAGAATGGCACTTACGCCCCATATACTGGAGAGATAGCCTTGAATTCTTGCGCGTTCTTTTACCGAATAAATATCTCCGGCGATGGTATTCACGGTCGCCATAATTGAGCCGGCACCCAAACCCTGAATTCCGCGAAAGGTAATGAGCGAACCGATATCCCATGCCATTGCGGAGGCAGCCGATCCAATCAAAAAAACGACGATCCCAAAAATCAAGATTCGTTTCCTTCCGTACATGTCGCTCAATTTTCCATATAGCGGGATGGTGACTGTTTGCGCTAACAGGTAGATAGAAAACACCCAGGTAAATTTGCTGAACCCACCTAAATCAGAAACAATTTGCGGAATAGCTGTTGAAACAATCGTAATATCCATGGCTGCCAACATCATCGTCAGCATTAAAGCCGCCAGTATCCACCCCCTTTTTTGTTCACTGGTTTTTTCCATTCGACAAATATAAGTTTACAAGGCTTAATGAAATCATTTCTTTAATAAAATAAGATTCCGTCTGCGTGAAATATAGAAGGTAAATGTAAGCCTGGAAGGAGACAGCCTTATTTTTTACTTCCCGAAAAGGCTATTTGATTCACCGTATAATTTTTTATAGTAAGTTTTTTTAAATAAAAATCAGAATTATTTGTGAATTCAAATTTACTTCTTACATTTGCACACCCGCTAGGGAATTCGGGGTGTAGCGTAGCCCGGTATCGCGCCACATTTGGGATGTGGAGGTCGTAGGTTCGAATCCTGCC
>Ga0160445_100736_pt1 | contig 12761 bp, 7 predicted proteins | sample HID1972M_E1MG_FD_108215 | JGI IMG/M metagenome (GOLD analysis project Ga0160445, IMG submission 108215) | Enriched pill bug-associated microbial communities from UW Madison campus, WI, USA - HID1972M_E1 MG | ecosystem: Host-associated > Arthropoda: Insects > Digestive system > Unclassified ... | reverse complement strand
ATTTTTAAAGCGCCGGTAAGCCCGAAACTTCCCGTGCTCATGCACGGAGCCGACTATAATCCCGACCAATGGCTGCATGATCCCGCCGTGCTGGAGGAAGACATACGGCTAATGAAGCTTGCCGGCTGCAACGTGATGGCGATCGGCATTTTTTCGTGGGCGGCGCTGGAGCCCTCCGAAGGCGAATTCCGGTTCGAGTGGCTTGACCAGGTGCTGGAGCGCTTTCGTCGCAATGGCATATATGCCTGGCTGGCAACGCCGAGCGGCGCGCGTCCCGCATGGCTGGCCGAGAGCTACCCGGAGGTACTTCGGGTTGGCCCTAACCGGGTTCGCAATTTGTACGCGGGGAGACATAACCACTGTTTTACCTCTCCTGTCTACCGGGAGAAGATCGCCCTGATCAATCGCAAGCTGGCGGAGCGTTACGCGGCGCATCCCGCGGTCGTCGGCTGGCATATTTCCAACGAATACGGGGGCGAGTGCCATTGCGACCTGTGCCAGGAGGCGTTCCGGAGCTGGCTGAAACGCCAATACGGCACGCTCGATTCGTTGAATCTGGCATGGTGGACCTCCTTCTGGGCGCATACGTATACGGATTGGAAGCAGATCGAATCCCCTGCCCCGCACGGGGAGCGGATGGTTCACGGCCTGAATCTGGACTGGCGCCGCTTCGTGACGGATGGGACGGTCGCCTTCTGCAAGCATGAGATCGATGCCGTCAAATGGGCCAATCCCGACCTGCCGGTTACGACCAACATGTATACGCTCGAGACGCTGGACTATCGCAAATTCGCCGCCATATTGGACGTCATCTCATGGGATGCCTATCCGGACTGGCATAGCGAACCGGATAACGTCAAGGTAGCTTCGACGTTCGCCTTCATGCACGACATGTTCCGCTCCATGCTGCGCAAGCCGTTTCTATTGATGGAGAGCACGCCCAGCATGACCAACTGGCAGGCGGTGAGCAAGCTGAAGAAGCCGGGCATGCACCGGTTGTCCTCCCTGCAGGCGATTGCGCACGGCTCGGATTCCGTGCAATATTTCCAATGGAGGAAAAGCAGGGGCTCCAGCGAGAAATTGCACGGAGCGGTCGTCGACCACGCCGGTCACGAGCATACCCGCGTATTCAAGGACGTCGCGGAATTAGGCGGAACGCTGGCCGACCTTTCGGAAGTTGCGGGCTCGCTTACCCCTTCGGAGACCGCGATCCTGTTCGATTGGGAGAACCGTTGGGCCGTCAAGGACGCGAAGGGCCCTCGCAATGCCGGACTGCATTACGAGGAGACGGTGCACGACCATCATCGCGCGTTCTGGAATCAGGGCATTCCCGTTGACGTGATCGGCAGCGAGGACGATTTTGCGCCTTACAAGCTGATCGTTGCGCCGATGCTCTACCTGTGCAGAGAAGAAACCGGACGCAAGCTGGAGTCGTTCGTGGAGCGCGGCGGAACTCTTGTCGTTACCTATTGGTCGGGCATCGTCGACGAGCATGACCTATGCCATCTGGGAGGTTTCCCCGGGCCGCTCCGCAAGACGCTCGGCATCTGGGCGGAGGAGATCGACGCGCTGCAAGATCACGAGCGCAACGGCTTGTCCCTGATAGAAGGCAACCCGCTAGGGCTGTCCGGCCGTTACGAATCCCGCGAGCTGTGCGAGCTGATTCATCTGGAGGGAGCGGAAGCGCTAGGCTGCTACACCGACGATTTCTACGCGGAGCGGCCAGCTCTTACGGTCAATAGCCTGGGACAAGGGAAGGCGTATTATATCGCGACTCGTTTTGAAGGCGACTTCCTTCTTGAATTCTATCGAGCGGTGACGGCGCAAGCCGGCGTAACGCGCGTGCTGGATACGGAGCTGCCGGCGGGCGTTACCGCGCAGCAGCGGACGGACGGCAGCTGGGATTTTGTTTTCCTGATGAATTTCGGCGACAAGGCGGCGGAGGTAGCGCTGGACGGACGGACCTACGTCGATCTTGAAAACGGGGAACCCGTGGAAGCGGTCGTCCCGTTACCTGTTAACGGCATTCGGGTGTTGAAGCGCGACGCGTCTCCCCATTCATGATAGTTGCAAAAGCCCCGGGCAAGCGTTCAAGTCGCGAGTCCGGGGCTTTTGTTTGTTCCATTATAGGAAAGTCTAGGTCAGAGAATGGAGCAGAACATCGTCGACGCCGCGTCGTCCGCCGTATTCGATCTCGCGAATCGTCGGCTTCGGCAGCAGCCCTTCCGTTACGGGATTGCCCGTATGGTCGAGATAATCGGCAACCCGCAGCCCGCGATGGTCGAGGCAGATGTCGTCCGTCCAACCGTCGCCCGCGATGCGAAGTGCGGCCGCGTCGAGGCGGTCGAGCTCCGCGCCTTCCGAGACGGCGCTCAACCGCGATAGCTCAAGCGATGGCGTCTTTGTGCCGTACGGCAGCACGACCGTTTCCATAACCGCCCTTCCCGTGGCTTTCAGCGTACGTTTGACGACCGGCTTCGCATGGTATTGCCCTTGGAGAAAGTACAACCCTGACTCCAACGCAAGCTGGGCGGAATCCAGCTCCGGATAGGCCAGCAGCACGTTGCCGCCGTCCTCGCGGTCCGTCCGGACGCGCCCGCGCCCGAAGTCGGCGGTTGCCGCGCCGGGAGGCAAGTGAAAGTATTGCTCGTAGACATGCTGCTCTCGCGCTTCGAACAGATCCACGATCAGCCAATACCTGTTTTTGACGAACAGCACCTTGCGGGAATGGATCACGGGATCGTCGTACCGCGTATAGCCGTAATGGCTGGCAAACCAGTAATCGTAGCGCTCCGTGCTTCGGAAATCCCAGATGCGGCAAGGGGCCGTCTGCGGCGTGTTCCAATGGGCGCTGCGGACATGCTGGTCGCCGCCGTCGACGACGACCGTATTGTGGGCCCGCGTCGAAAGGACGTATTTGCGCTCCTTGTTCCACTCGAACAAGCCGATCCCGGAGTCGACGAGCAGCTCCCGGCCGCCGGCTAACGCGATGAAGCTCAGCGTGTCGGCATGCGCGTGCCCGGCGACGCCGACTCCGGCGCGAGCCGCCATGTACAGCGCGTCGCCGCTCCAATCCTGGCGGGATATGAGATAACCGCCGATGGGGAAACATGCCGCCGTCGCTTGCGGCGACCGAGCCTCGAGCTTCCCGTAACTCTCGGGCGCATCCGGCCCGACTCTCCACAGCAGCGAGAAGGGCAGTTCTTCGTAGCCGAGATATTTGAAATCCGGTCGGTTGTACATGTATGCGCCTAAACTCATGACCGCGCGGAGATCGTGCGATGACAAAACGTCCGTATCGCCGAATCTCGGGAGTTGTCCGTCAGGCGTCATGAGATGCATCAGCACGTCGAACATTTTCTCGAGCGTCCGGTCGTATTCGATTGCCGGGATCCCGAGCTTCTGCAAGAGCGCGACAAGCTCGTACAAGTCCCGCATGACGATTTGATGATAGTTGGGACTGGCTTCGAATTGCACGCCGTCCTCGTATACGTTCTGCCGGATGTAGCCGGGCAGCTCCTTCATGCCGTACGCCAGCCAGTCCCGGGAGTCCTTCAGCTCGGGCAGCAGCAGGGACAGCGTGATCAAGCCGCGAAGCTGCATGCAGACGTGGTTGCCGTGGGACGCATGGTAATTCCGGGTATATACGCCGTGCTGATGGAATGACTTGATCATCAACATCTTGACCTCGGGCTCGAAGGAAGGCGAGCCGAACAGCGCCATAAACGGCTCGGGCAGCACAAATAGCCTGACCCCGACCGACAGCGGATCCCATGTGCAGTGCTCGACGCGGAAGGTACCGTCCTTCGGCATCGGATTGTCGAGAATAAAATGTTTCATCATGTCGTTGAAACAGCGCGCGTACGCTTCGTTGCCGGTCAGCGCGTAGGCGCGGGACAGATGCTTCAGGTAGCCGAAGCGGGTAAGATGAAGCTGGTACTGGGAGCTGTCGAACAGCCAGCCGTTCCAGTCGTACGTTCCCTCGGGAAATGTAATCCGTCTTCCCTTAAAGAGAGGAAAGTTGCTTTTGATCAGCAGCTCCGATTCTTCCAGCGCGAGAACGGCCTCAGGGTCGTCCGCATACCGCTTGCGGGAGTAACTCGCCAATTCGGGCATATCGGCGGCCTCGAAGTAATACCTTTTTGTCGCTCCCGATGCGATCAGGGCCAGGTAAACATCCCGGGCGCCGTCGATGTCGCCGGCGTTTAAACTTTCGCGTACGCCTTCCATCCCGGGGCGATCAAGATCCAGTTCCTCGCGCAAAAACGACTCGTCCGAGGGAAGCGGCTGCGTATAGTGCGGGTCGTGCCGCAGATCCTTGTATCCCATTTGTATACCTCCTAATAACGGCTATTCTTTGATGGAGCCCAGCATAGCGCCTTGGGCGAAATATTTTTGCAAGAACGGATAGACGACTACGACGGGCAACATCGCCAGCAGGATCGCGGCATTCTGTACGTTCGGCCCCAGATTGGCGGCCATCTGCGCGTCGAGCGCGGCATCGGCGGATATGTTGGAGGAGCTGATGGCGACCATCTGCCGAAGCAGCGGCTGAATCGGCCACCTCGTCGTGTCGTTGATGTAGATGACGGCCGAGAAAAACTCGTTCCAATACTGCACCATAAAAAACAGCGTAAACGTCGCGATGATCGGTTTGGACAGCGGAAGCACGACGGACATCAGAATGCGGAATTCGCCCGCGCCGTCGATGCGCGCCGCTTCGTCCAGGCTTTCGGGAAGGTTCTGGAAAAAGGTTCGGATGACCAGAATATTAAAGGCGCTGGAGGCCGCGGGCAACACGATCGCCCAATACGAATCCAGCAGTCCCAGTCCCTTGACGACCAGGTAGCTCGGAATCATGCCGCCATGGAAAATCATCGTGAATAAAATAAACAGCAGAATCACTTTTCTTCCCGGCATGATTTTCTTGGAGAGCGCGTACGCCAACGTCAGGGAGACGAATAGATTGACGCAGGTGCCGAGCACGGTAATATAGACGGAATTTTTGACGGAAGTCATAAACGTTTGCGCGTTAAGCAAATATTTGTACGCGTCGAGCGTCCACGTCTTGGGCCAGACGAAGAAGGCGCCCGACATGGATTGGCCCGGAAGGCTGAAGGATACGGCGATGATATATAGAAAAGGCAGCACGACCATCAAGGAGATCAGAAGGATGATGACTGCCAGCGCGCTGTCGAACCAAGTGATGCGAAGTTTCATGAGATGTCCCACCTTTGTCTTAGAGAATGCCGTCCTCGCCCATCAGCTTGGCCAAATAGTTGGCGCCGAGCACCAGAATAAGGCTGACGACGGATTTGAACATGCCGACCGTAATGGCGAAGCTGTAATTGAATTGCTGCAGCCCGGTATGGTAGACGAACAGGTCGAACACGTTCGAGACATCCAAGTTGAGACTGTTGGTCATCAGGAAAATCTGCATGAAGTTCGAATCCAGAGAAGAGCCCAACCTTAGAAGCAGCAGGATGACGATGGTGCTTTTGATTCCCGGCAGCGTAATATGCCAAATGTTGTGGAAACGGTTGGCGCCATCCACCTTGGCGGCTTCGTACAGCTCGGGATTGATGCCGGCCAACGCGGCAAGAAAGATGATCGTGCCCCATCCCGCATCCTTCCAGATGGACTGGAAGATGATCAGAGGCCGGAACCAGTCGTTGCTGACCAGGAACAGCGCGCTCGTGTCGAACCACTGCTCCAGATAATGGTTGATGACCCCGGATGGGCCAAAGAAGGAAATGGTGATGCCGTAAATGACGACCCACGACAAAAAGTGGGGCAAATAGACGATCGTTTGGGAAATGCGCTTGAACATTTTCAAGCGGATCTCGTTCAGCATGATCGACAGCAGAATCGTAAACGGAAAATAAACGACGAGGCTGAGCAAGCTGATCATCAGCGTGTTCCTCAGGAGGACGTAAAAGTTGTCCGTGCTAAAAAATTGCTGGAAATGCTCGAAGCCCACCCAAGGACTCTTGATCATGCCGATAAACGGGCTGTAATCCTTGAAGGCGAGCACCAATCCGGACATCGGAATGTAATGAAAGATAAGAAAATACAAAATGCCGGGGGCGGCCAGCAAATAAAAGGGCCATAATTGATTGAATCGGTTAAAGCGATGGCTTCTCACCATAAGCTCTCGTTCCTCCTTATCCGTGGACAAAAAATAGGGGTCTCGCACCCCTATCTTTTGTCTCTGTGCAGACGTCGTCTTTATTGTTGATCTGCGTTATATTCCTCCAGCAGTTCTTTGGCGATAACCGCGCCGTCGCCTGCTGTCCAAGCGTCGATTTCTTTTTGTACGGCTTCCCAGGTTGTTTCGCCCAGCACATATTGCGTCATGGCCGCGCTCATCTTTTTATAAGTGTCCGGGTTTTTGGCCGCTGTTGCCGAACTGTAGCTCAAGAACGGATTCGGAATGCCGTAGCCCGCAATAACGTCCAAGGATGCTTTTTGAACCTCCAAAATTTCCGGAACCTTGGAGTTGGCATAGATGTAAGGATCTACGCGGTTCTGCAGAACAAACGCGCTTGGTTTCTCCAGATCAAAGAGTTTCTTCTGGTCTTCGGTTTGTACCGGAAGGCCGTCCTTGAAGTCGCTGGCATGTACGCCGATAACGCCTGCTTTGGAGAAAGCGATGTTTTCCTCGGCGGACGTGAAGTCCAGGAAGTCGATAATTTTTTGCACCTTTTCCTTCGGCACGGAGCTAGGAATCGCCCAAATCCCGTAGTAGCCGCCGATCAGCGCTACGCCCTTCTGTCCTTCGCGTCCTTCCAGCACGTCAATCACCGCGATCTCGGCGTTCGGATCAACTTGCTTCATCTTCTCGAGACTTGTCTCCGAGATGTCGCCTACGTTCGTTACGAACGCGCCGGCTACGCCGGCCTGGAACTTGTTGCGAGCTTGCTGTTGGTTTTTGAGAACGGGAGCGTCCTTATCGATCAGACCTTTGCTCCATGTGTCTTTGAGCCAATCGAGATAGTTTTTGTATTCGGTTGTTTGGAAATCGCGAACGGGCTGGCCGCTGTCGTCAAGCGCCCAAATATGCGGCACGCCAAAGGCGAATAACATCGGGAAGACGGAGCCGAACGGCCCGGGACCCGATACGCCGTCCACGCCGTAGACGGTCAGAGGCACCGTGTTTCCGCCGCCGGCAGGATCGTTGTCCTTGAATACCTGGAGGGCGTTCGTCAACTCGTCGATCGTTTTAGGAACCTCGAGATCGTATTTGTCCAGCCAATCCTTGCGGATAATGACGCTGGCTTCTCCGCCGCCGTACAGACCGCGCGGTCTCGGAATGCCATAGATTTTTCCTTGCACGCTTGTGTTGTTCCATACCGCGTCTTCGATCTGGCTAATATTTTTTGTACCGGCAATGTAATCCGTCAAGTCGTGAAAGGCGCCCATTTTGACAAGATTGGTATATTTGTTGTCCTTGCCGCTGTCGATCAGCAGCAGATCATAATCGTTGGCCGATACGGCGACGGCAAGCTTGTCTCCGTATGCCTCGGATGGCACGAAGGTCAGGTCGAGCTTGACATTGCCGCGTTTCTCGAGATCGGCCTTCGCCTGATTGTTGTCCGCGGACGGCGGATCGCCGAAGGTGATGGTCATCGCTTTGATGGTAGTCGGCTCCACGCTCGGAGCGGCCGTTTGTTGACCGTTTGCGGCGTTGGTTGGACTGGCTGTTTCTCCTGCGCTGCTGTTGCCGTTGCCGGAGCAGCCGGCTAGCACGGTCGTCATCAGCACGGATGCGGTCACGACTTGCGCGAGATTTTTTTTGATTTGCATGTGTATCCCCCATTTCAAAGTTTTCCTTGCGGTTACAATTTCGATTATAGTGGAGCGGCGGTCATCCTTGACATGACGGAAACAAGCGAAAGTGTCACCGTTTTTAAGATGATGGGCGTAACGAGTATCATTGGCCGGAGAGATTGTACTATACTTAGGTTAGCCGAAGGCGGCCGTTTAAAACGCGGTTTCGGCGACACGGAGCGCGCGATGAGGCGCTCGTGCCAACCATGTTTGACGAAGGGGATAGAAGGATGCCGTCACCTTTTTTTGGTTTTTTGACGCGGAGTTTTTATGTACGCATGATCTTGATCATGCTCGCCGTTTCGATTATTCCGCTGCTTCTGCTCTCCTATATATCCATCTCGGTATCCAGCTCGACGGTGGAGAAGCAGGTGAACAAGCTGAATGCCCAACTAGTCAATCAGCTCATCGACCGGGTAGAGCTGTCCATGAACCGGTTCCGCGAGCTGAGCGTGCAATATTCGGGTTTGTCCTCGATTCAGAACGCGCTGGTCTCCCCCTCGGAGTTGTATTATGAAGACGTCGTGCTCAAAAGGGAGCTGATCTCGGTGCTTACCACGGCTTCGGTCGTGATCGGCAACGTGGAAGGGCTGCAAGTATACTCCGCCATTACGGGCGAAATTTTGTCTTCCACGGATGCCCCGTCCCGGATCGAGCACTCGATCTACGGGCCGTTGATCGACCATTTCCTAAGCTCCCCCAGAACGGAGCTGTTTCTCGACAAGGATTCCATCCCGGAGATGGAGATGCTCCGCGATTCCAGCATCTATATGGCGCGGATTCCGTACAACAAGTTCGAGGAGATGAAGGGCGTTATGATGATCTCCATGAAGAACAACCAGTTTCAGCAGCAAATCGAAAATATCCAGCTCGGCTCGCGAGGCTCCATTACGCTGCTCACGCCGTCCGGGAGTCCGATCGCCACGACGAGCAAGCTGAGCGACGAGGACGACAAGGGCCGGGTCGCAACGATCCTCGAGCATTGGCGGGAGCTAGGCAAGCCCAATCAATTCGCGGAGGCATCTTCGATTATTTCGGTCAAGCAGACCGGAACCTATGACGGCTGGATTGTCGTCTCCGAGATCCCGTCCAAAGAGCTGACCCAGAATACCGGCATTATCCGGGAGACAGTCGTATATTTTCTGGCGATTCTAATCGTTCTCGGCGCCGCGTCCGTTCTCGGCTTCGGTTATCACTTGTATCGGCCGCTTCAGGCGGTAAAGCGGCAGGTGAACGCGATCAAGAAGGGACAGTTCGACGCCCGGGTGGACACGTTCGCGAACAATGAGATCGGCGATCTCGGGCGCATGCTCAACTCGATGGCCATCCGAATCCAGGAGCTGGTCAACGATTTGCAAGATTCGGAGGAGTTAAAGCGCCGTCTCGAAATCCGGGCGCTCCAATCGCAGATCAACCCGCACTTTATGTACAATACTTTGAATACGATTCGAATGTTCGCCATGCTTAAGGACTATGACAAGATTAACACATTGATGGGCCGCTTCGTCGGGTTGCTGCGCTATTCCATGGAAAATTACGACCAAACCGTCCAGCTTGGTCAAGAGCTGGATTATCTGAAGGATTATGTCGGTCTGCTTAATATGCGCTACAAATGCCAGATCGCCCTGAATTACGAGATCGAGGAGCCGCTCGGCAGGATGCAGATCCCGAAGCTCAGCTTGCAGCCCCTTATCGAAAACTCCGTGTTCCACGGCATCTTGCCGAAGAAGTCCGAGACCGGACGGATCTCCGTCAAGGCGTTCGCCGATCGGGAACGGGAACGAATCGTCCTCGAGATTCGGGACGACGGCCTCGGACTGCCGGAAGCGGAAATGGAGAAATTGCGGGTGCATCTCTTGCGTGAAGAGTCAAGCGAAAACATCGGATTGCAGAACGTAAAGATGCGGCTGAAGCTGATGTTTGGCCATTCGGCGGCCATGGAGCTGAACAACTGCGAGGGAGAGGGGCTTCTCATTCGCATCGAATTGCAGGCCGATCAAATTCAGATCAAGGAGGAAGAGCATGAGCGGCTATAAGGTACTTCTCGTCGAAGACGAAATTCCCGCCAGAACGGTGTTTCGCGGAATGATCGAGGAACGCGGCGATTTGTTCGAGCTTGTCGGAGAGGCGGAGGATGGCGCGGACGGCCTGGAGCTGTACCATCGGCATAAGCCGCAGCTGGTCGTAACCGATATTACGATGCCTGGCATGAGCGGACTCGAGATGCTTCGGGCGATCGAGAGCGGCGGCGGGACAATGCCGCAAGTCGTTATTCTGACCTGCCACCAGGACTTTCAGTTCGCGCAGCAGGCCATTCAGCTCAAGGCGGCCGCTTATCTGATCAAGGATGATTGCCTAAACGATCCGGAATTGCTGGCTCGTACGCTAGAAGAGCTGACGGAGCAGGTCGTCGGGCGGGACGAGACGAGAGAGAAGCAGCTGGAGCTGGAGCAGAAGGTGCGATCCAATGAAATCGTGATCGAGCAAAACCTGTTTCTGGAGATGCTGCGCAATCCGGCAGCCGGAGACGAATGGCTGCAATCGCTGGAGAGGATCGGCATTCCTGCTTGCGGCTCCCAGTCGTTTGCGCTGATGCTGGAGCTGGATCGCAGCTCGCTGCGTTTCTCGATCGAGCAGCCGCAGGAACTCAAGCTGTGGCAGTTCGCGGGAGTGAACGTGCTGAACGAGTTGCTCGGCGCGCTGGGCCCGCACAAAGTGGTCGCCCTGGACAAAGGCAGGTTCGTCGCGATCTTCGCCCCGACGAGCGAGTCCTCGCTCGAGACGCTGCTGGATCAGGTCGTGGATTCCTTCTCGAAATACTTGAAGATGGACTCGCTCACCATAATCAGGAGATTCCCGTCGGGGCTGCGGGATCGGATGGGCGAGCTGAAGGCGTGGGTGTCCGCCGCTTACCCGTTTTTTTACGATAGCCTTCCGGCTCTTGGGAGCGGATCCCTAGCGACGGAACGTATCGCGTATGTCCATATCCCGGAACAATACATTCGCTTTTGGGGGAAGGTGCTGAAGGGGGCGCTTCTGGAGTCGCATCTGGTTTCTTCCGCGGTGGAGCATGAACGAAGCTCCTTCCGCAAGCAGGCTATGGAACACGGCTGGGAGCCCGAGCAGATCAAGTCGCTGTATCTCCGCATTTTCCTTGATCTCAGCCAGTTCACCAACGAAGCTGAGGGTATGGCCGACCTGGAGGCGGCTTTCCGCAAAAGACTGGAGCAATGCCAGACCTTCGACGCCGTACACGATTCCACGGTCGCCTTCTTCCGCAAGCTTAAGCTGCTGCAGGGGGACAATCGGAAGCTCGATGCCTGGATTGCCAAGATCGTACAGAGGCTGCACGAAAATCTGCACGAACCATTCAAGCTGGAGGAGCTCGCGGCGTCCATCAATTACAGCGTGCCTTACTTCAGCAGCATGTTCAAGAAAACGACGGGCGATAGTTTCGTGCAATACTTGAACAAGCTTCGGCTGGAGAAAGCGAAGCTGCTGCTGCTCACGACGGATCGCAAGACGTTCGAGATCGCGGAGGAAATCGGATTCGAGAATTACCGCTCCTTCAACCGGCTCTTCAAGCGGGACACGGGGCTTACTCCCTCCGACTACCGCAAGCAAGGCGTTGAGGGCGGTTGGAGATAAAGCTGGCGCGCCTATGCCGCAAGGCTTGCGTTCGTTCGTAATGTTTGTTTCAAACCAAATAATCCCTCCTCGCGAACAAACGCAAAGGTTATAATGCGAATATCGAGATTAGTATGATAGCCATAAGGAAGTGAAGCGTGGATCATGATAAATGAGTCGGCGGAAAAAAGCCTCAGCAAGATGATCACCAAGCTGCTTAGGTAGAGGAGGGGAGGACGGAAATGACGAATCATCCCATCGTTGATATCGGCGTCAATTTGATGCATCGCAACTTTCATCAAGACCGCGACGAGGTTGTCGCAAGGGCGATAGCAAGCAACGTTGCCCCGCTTATCCTTACGGGAACGAGTTTAAGAAACAGCGTAGACGCTGCCCGCTATTCGGCAAGATACCGGGGACTGCTGTACGCTACTGCGGGCATCCATCCGCATGATGCGAAGAGTTGTACGCTAGAGACAATTGCGAAACTAAAAGAGCTAGCGGCGCTGCCGCAGGTCGTAGCCATTGGGGAATGCGGTCTGGACTATAACCGCGATTTCTCGCCGAGAGACGTCCAGCGTCGATGGTTTGCGGAGCAGGTTCGGCTGGCCACTGAGCTGAACATGCCGCTGTTTCTGCACGAACGCGAGGCATTCCCGGATTTTGTGGCGATCCTTAAGGAACATGCGGTGAAACAAGCGGTGGTCCATTGCTTTACGGGGAACCGGTCCGAGCTGGAGGCCTACCTCGAGATGGGCTTCCATATCGGAATTACCTGCTGGATTTGCGATGAACGAAGGGGCCGGCATCTCAAGGAGCTCGTCCGTCTCATTCCGCTCGACAGGTTGATGATCGAGACCGACGCGCCGTTCCTGACTCCGCGGGACTTGAAGGAAAAGCCGGCGGACGGAAGGAACGAGCCCGGGTTTCTGCCGCATATTCTGCAAGCCGTGGCGCGATGCGTCGACAGACCTGCCGAATAGGTCGCCAAGGCGACGACGAAGACGGCGGCGGCGTTTTTCGGCATTTAAAAAAGCTCAAGCGCCGGGCTTCCCTGACCGACGTTCGAGCTTATTTTCTCTTATAGAACTTTTCCCAATCGTTAATGACTTCTGCTTGACTCTTGGAGCGGTACCTTGGATAACGAGATTCTTTCCATTCATGAATAGCTTGTTGTTTGGTTTTGTAAAAACGATAGTCGCAAATATTCCAAGGACAGAACAGCTTTCGGTACCACTTGCCGTTTGCGGCTCCGATATGGCCTTGGAAATAAATAGTCGCTGATCGAGGTGAATATCATGCAT
>Ga0160445_100734_pt1 | contig 12796 bp, 11 predicted proteins | sample HID1972M_E1MG_FD_108215 | JGI IMG/M metagenome (GOLD analysis project Ga0160445, IMG submission 108215) | Enriched pill bug-associated microbial communities from UW Madison campus, WI, USA - HID1972M_E1 MG | ecosystem: Host-associated > Arthropoda: Insects > Digestive system > Unclassified ... | reverse complement strand
CCTGGAGGCGCACCCACTAAACGTGATATTGCGAATTTCTCCATATACTCACTCATGTCAATCTGAATAAGAGCATCCTCACTATCAAACATAAACCTGGCAAGTTCTTTTGCAAGTTCTGTCTTACCAACCCCTGTAGGTCCCAAGAAAATGAAAGAACCGATCGGTTTTTTAGGATCTTTTAATCCTGCACGAGTACGTTGAATAGCGCGAACTAATTTCTGAACAGCCTCATCTTGTCCGATGATCCTCTTCTTCATGGCTTCACCCATTCCAAGAAGTTTCTGACTATCAGTTTGTCCTACACGCTGTACAGGTATACCAGTCATCATCGATACAACTTCTGCTACATTATCTTCCGATACAGTATAACGCTTAGTTTTAGTTTCTGCTTCCCAAGTATTTTTCTCAGCTTCAAGTTCTTCTAATAAACGTTTTTCGGTATCGCGTAATTTTGCAGCTTCTTCATATTTCTGACTGCGAACTACTTTGTTCTTTTCTATCTTAATCTCTTCGATCTTTTCTTCGATATCGATTATCGTCTGTGGAACATGTATGTTGTTCAAGTGAACACGAGAACCTGATTCATCCAGTGCATCAATTGCTTTATCTGGTAAAAAACGATCTGTAATATAGCGAGTCGTCAATGCTACACAGGCTTCAATAGCTTCAGGAGTATAAGTAACACCATGGTGTTCTTCGTATTTATCCTTAATTCTATTTAATATCTCTATTGTTTCTTCCTGCGTTGCCGGCTCAACTAAAACCTTTTGGAAACGACGATCTAAGGCACCATCTTTTTCAATAAACTGACGGTACTCATCTAATGTCGTTGCTCCAATACATTGTATTTCTCCTCTAGCTAAAGCAGGTTTAAACATGTTAGAAGCATCTAATGAACCAGAAGCTCCGCCTGCGCCAACAATTGTATGAATTTCATCAATGAACAAAATAACATCAGGCGATTTTTCAAGTTCATTCATAACGGCCTTCATCCGTTCTTCAAATTGCCCACGATATTTTGTACCAGCAACTAACGATGCTAAATCTAACGTAACTACTCGTTTATTAAAAAGTACGCGAGAAACTTTACGCTGAATAATACGCAATGCTAAACCTTCTGCGATAGCAGATTTACCCACACCCGGCTCTCCAATCAAAATTGGATTATTCTTCTTACGACGAGAAAGGATTTGAGAAACACGCTCTATTTCCTTCTCCCGTCCAACGATAGGATCCAACTTACCTTCTTCAGCAGCGCGTGTCAGATCACGTCCGAAGTTATCCAAAACAGGTGTCTTCGATTTAATATCGGAAACCTTTTTAGGTTGTCCGTAATCTTCTTCCCTATAATCTTCATCGCCGGCAGCAGAACTAGCCTGATCAGATATTTCAGTACGGTTCTGTTCTACTTCAGCCTTGAATACATCGTAATTAATATTATACTGCTGCAATATCTGAGATGCAATATTATCTTCGTCTCTTAAAATAGACAATAGCAAATGCTCTGTACCAATTACTTCACTCTTAAATATTTTTGCTTCTAGATAGGTAATCTTCAATACCTTTTCAGCCTGTTTAGTTAATGGAATATTGCCTAAATTGGCACTGGTTATTGAAGTTCCTTTCACAGCCTCCTCAATAGAGCGACGCAAACGTGATGTATCTACTCCATTACTGTCGAGTATTTTAATCGCCATTCCATCTCCCTCTCTGATAAGGCCTAATAATAAATGCTCGGTGCCTATATAATCGTGCCCAAGTCTTAACGCTTCCTCCCTACTGAAAGAGATTACGTCTTTTACACGTGGCGAGAATTTCGCATCCATAAATTTCCTTTTTTTAATTGCTCTAATATATTAATTATTCAATTAATGTATCACAGCTTTTAATCATTCAACAAGAATTGAGCCATAGCCGACACAATGCCAATTAATTGGCAGAATTCTATAATTTATTAAAATTATGGCACTAAATTGCTAAATATCACGATATTTGGGCTCAAAATATCAGAAAATATGTCAGAAGAGAAAATCATTTTTTCGATGGCTGGAGTAAATAAAATCTATCCACCACAAAAACAAGTTTTAAAAAACATTTACCTGTCGTTTTTCTATGGGGCCAAGATTGGTGTCATAGGTCTTAACGGTTCAGGTAAATCCTCACTTTTAAAAATCATTGCAGGCATCGATAAATCTTTTCAGGGAGAAGTCGTTTTTTCACCAGGGTATTCAGTTGGCTTATTAGAACAAGAACCGCATCTGGATCCAGACAAAACGGTTCGTGAGACCGTTGAAGAGGGTTGTGTTGAAATCATTTCGATATTAAAAGAATACGAAGAAACAAATGAAAAGTTTGGATTGCCGGAGGTTTATGAAAATCCAGATGCCATGGATAAATTAATGATTCGGCAAGGCGAACTACAAGATAAGATTGATGCAATGGGCGGATGGGAGCTGGATAACAAACTGGAGCGGGCTATGGATGCCCTTCGCTGTCCGGAACCCGATACCAAAATTGCAACACTTTCCGGAGGTGAACGTCGCCGCGTTGCTTTATGCCGGCTCTTGCTGCAAGAACCCGATGTTTTATTATTGGATGAGCCAACCAACCACTTAGATGCAGAATCAATAGACTGGTTGGAACAACATCTGCAACAATATAAAGGAACAGTTATCGCTGTTACGCATGATCGGTATTTCTTAGATAATGTAGCAGGCTGGATCCTGGAGCTTGATCGTGGTGAAGGTATCCCATGGAAAGGCAATTATTCTTCATGGCTTGATCAAAAAGCAAAACGTTTAGCACAAGAAGAAAAAACTGAAAGCAAACGACAAAAATCGCTGGAGCGTGAACTAGAATGGGCCCGTATGGCTCCAAAAGCACGCCATGCCAAATCAAAAGCACGTTTAAATAATTATGAAAAATTAGCTTCTGAGGAAACAAAAGAGCGCGAAGAAAAGCTGGAGCTCTTTATCCCTCCTGGTCCGCGCTTAGGAAATATCGTGATTCAGGCCGAGAATATCAGCAAAGCATACGGACATAAAGTCTTATTCGAAAATCTAAGCTTCTCTTTGCCGCCTGCAGGCATTGTTGGAATTATCGGCCCTAACGGAGCAGGAAAAACTACCTTATTCCGATTAATCACAGGGCAAGAGCAGCCTGATACTGGAACATTCAGGGTTGGAGAAACAGTAGTTTTGGGGTATGTTGACCAAATGCATAATGATCTGGACGCTGAAAAATCTGTCTGGGAAAACATAACAGATGGTCTTGATAACATCCAATTAGGGAATAAAACGATCAACTCGAGAGCCTATGTTTCGAAGTTTAATTTCAACGGAGCTGATCAGCAAAAGAAAGTAGGTGTAATTTCAGGAGGAGAGCGTAATCGTGTTCACCTGGCTATTACATTAAAAAAGAGTTCGAACGTTCTTTTGTTAGATGAGCCTACCAACGACATAGATATAAATACTCTTAGAGCATTAGAAGAGGGATTGGAAAGTTTCGGAGGGTGTGCCGTGGTAATTTCTCACGACCGTTGGTTCCTCGACCGTATATGTACCCATATATTAGCTTTTGAAGGAGACTCGCAGGTCTACTTCTTTGAAGGAAACTATTCTGATTATGAAGAAAATCGTAGAAAACGACTAGGTGACGTAGCACCTAAAAGAATTAAATACAAGAATATTGTTTAGAAATAATTTGTAAACAGACAAAATGCCAGCTAGACGGAACTTCCTCTATAGCTGGTATTTATTATACTTCAAATTGAACCCACGATTCTCCATTCCCACCAAAGGTCAAATATTGAGGGTAAATAATTTCTGCCAATATTTCCACATCATCAGCTATTCTTGAGCTATAGCCTCCAAAATTATTTCCCCCATTAACCAAATACACGCGATTTTTCTTAATGGCATTCGTATTGTGCCACTCTTCCATGGAAAGAAGAACGCCTACCTCACTAAAAAGACTCTCCATACGATCAGAGATAATAAGCAGGATATCCGGGTTGAAAGCCTGCTCTCCCTCGTTATTAAGAGCATTATACATCTTAGAGCCTACAATCTTCAAAACATCTTTCAAATAATCATTGGTTTCAATCACTGTCGGAACTAAGCTGGTTAAAACTAAAACGGAAGGTTTTTGATCTTCACCTATAAACTTAAGCTTATGCTGAACCAGGTTAATACGCTCTTCCAAATCAGCAACCAAATCAGCTGCAGCTTCAATTTTACCGCCTTCAATACTGATCTGCTGGATCCAATGAAACAAATCTTCTTTAGATGCAATCGCATCATAGCTATTTATTAATTGTTCGCTTAAAGGTTGTGACAGATCCAGACTGTTAACTATATCAGATAATTGAGAAAGTGCTAAACTCATTTCTTAAAATTAGACAACAAATGTACAAAATCACACTTAGCATTAAAATTATAGGCAAAACAAAAACGTCTTCAGAATTCTGAAGACGTTTTAATAGCTATACTATTGCTTAAAAAAAAACAATTACTGCTCTATTTTAATGTTACCGTACGACTAATGGATACATTATCGCCCGATAAAGCATTTCCATTTTCATCAACCAATGACAAATTAACTGTTACCTCACCTTTTGGTGCATTAAGTATTTCATAAGGTCCCCAATTGTCTAACATAAAGTCAGTACCGTTAATAGTAGCCTTTACCTTTTTTCCGTCTTTTAAATCAGTATTCCATACGTAGAAATCTAATAATAAACGTTCAGTATCGGCACCTGTATATTCTCCTTTTGGTCTGCTATAGAACAAAGAAGCATCAGTTGGCAAGTCTAATTCAGAAAGTGCTCCATTTTCATCAATCTTAAAGTGCTTCAGAACTGCAGCACCTTTTTCTTTAATTGATTCATGGTAAGAGCGTGACAAGAAAGACAACAGGTAATGTTCTGTTCCTAACTTAACCATTGTAGTATTTTCAGGTTTATACAGAGCAACATACGGCGTATTGTCTAATATAAAATGAATATGTTGTCCTTCTTTAGAATTAGCCATATGCTCAGCATTCATATCATCCGTATGCTCAGTTAAAGTAAAATTCTTAACATTATATTTAACAGTGATACGGGCAGAGTCAGTTCCAACTTTTTCAGAAGTAATTGAAGCGATTTCCAAACCAGCTCCCGGAAATGCCTTAGAGTCCTCGACTGGAATAACTTGAATTTCTCCTGTAGCTACGCTATCAGTAACAGCGTCTGCATTTTCAGTGTTCTGAGTTCCGGAATTACATGCCGTAAAACTAGTTGCAGCCAACGCCAATGCAATCAAACTTAAATTAAATTTCTTTCTCATTTTATATTGTTTTTTACTGTTATAACTCAAAGGTAACATGTAAAATTAGGAATTGTTCATTAAAGGAAGACAATTTTAACTAAAATACTTTTGTATATTTCTGATAATTAACGTTTTGTTTATAATTAAATAATAGCTTATATAAACTTAAAAAGAAAGATAATCCTCAATTAAAAGTATATTTATAAATATTTCACAGAATTTAAATGAATTACAGATAAAGCAGATAAATGATATATATACTATATTTAGGTAATTTCTAATACAATCTCTATTAACAATATAAATATCTATTATGAATACACGTCGTGACTTTTTAAGAAAACTTACTGTTTCTGCACTTACTTTACCATTGATATCTACATATGGATTAACAAACCCGGACGGCAGATACAATTCCTTAAATGAAGAACCTATACTCCGAGTAGCAATAATGGGCTTAGGTAGTTATGGCACTCGGGTGGCCGAAGCAATGCAATCATGCAAAAGAGCTAAATTAGTAGGAGTCATAAGTGGAACCCCTTCGAAAATTAGTGATTGGCAGAAGAAATACAATATTCCTGAAAAAAATTGCTACAACTATGAAAATTTTGATCTCATTAAGGACAATCCCGATATAGATGCAGTATATGTTATAACGCCAAATTCTCTACATCACGATCAAGTTATAAGGGTTGCTAAAGCAGGAAAACATGCGATTTGTGAAAAACCAATGGGGGTAAACGCAAAAGAAGCACAAGAAATGATCGATGCTTGCAAACAAGCGAATGTTAAATTATTAGTAGGATATAGAATGCATTTTGAACCAAATACATTAGAAATCATTCGCATGAGAAAAGCGGGAGACTTTGGTAAAATTATGTTCTTTCAAGGATTATGCGGCTTTAGAATAGGCGATCCTACACAATGGCGTTTAAATAAGCAATTAGCAGGAGGCGGCTCTATGATGGACATCGGAATATACGCTATTAATGGTGCAAGATATTTGATCGGAGAAGAACCAATTTGGGTAACAGCTCAGGAAACAAAAACAGATCACGAAAAATTTAAAGAAGGGGTCGACGAAACTATTCAATTCCAATTAGGATTTCCAAGTGGAGCAGTATCCTCATGCTTGTCAACTTACAATATGAATAACCTGGATCGATTTTTCTTAAATGGGCAGAATGGATTTGCTGAATTACAACCTTCTACCGGGTATGGACCTATAAAAGGACGTACTAATAAGGGTGAATTAAATAAGCCACACGTGACTCATCAAACGGTACAAATGGAAGAAATGGCAGGTATTATTTTAGAAGGAAAAACACCTATAGTTCCTGTTGATGGAGAAGAGGCTTTGAAAGATTTAAAAATAATTGACGCAATCTATTTAGCTACAAAAACAAACCAAAAGGTTCTTTTAAAAATATAAGTCATCATAAAACCTTTAAGTTGACAACTATTATATTCAAAACCCATGACTTGGAAAAAATTCAATGGCGAGATATTACAACAAGATATTTTAGAAGAGGTAAACAATGTAATTGTTAAGGAACACGAGGTTGGAAACAAATTAAAAGTTTGCATTGGCACCGACTCGCAAGTTAAAGGATTGGTTACTGATTTCGCCACAGTAATCGTCTTTCTGCGAGAAAAGAAAGGTGCCTTTATGTTCATCCATCAGGAACGCACCAAAGAAAGAATGAGCATCAAAAGAAGAATGTTGTCAGAAGTACAACGTTCCATTGCCATCGCTTATGATCTTTGCAACATGTTGGATAAATACGATATTGGATTAGAGGTACATGCGGATATCAATACCAACCCTAAATTCAAGTCAAACCAAGCATTACACGAGGCCATGGGTTATATCCTGGGAATGGGCTTTGTTTTCAAAGCAAAGCCAGAAGCATTTGCCAGCTCAGCCTGTGCCAATAAAATGGTTCAGTAACTAAGCAGAAAGCGACGGGTCATTATTGCTAATAGGCGTAGATTTCAATATCTGGCAATTTACCCTATCTCCTCTCTTCAACAGCCCATGCTTCATATGATATACACGAAGATATAGATGCGAATTACGAATGATCAATTCTTCATAAAAGCCTCTGAATAAAATCATCTTCACTTCAAAGCGGCCTCTTTTGCTAGCTCTCACTTTAACCCATTCCGGATGAATAGCAAAATAGTCACCTTCCTCCATAATATTCAAATACTTAACTTGCTCCGCATTTAGGATATTGCTCTTTGCAAGCATACGGGCAATATATTTACTGGGAGGGTTATTATAAAGAGCTACAGGTTCTCCAAAGGCAACCAGAGCTCCATCCTTTAAAATAACAAGTTGATTTGCCATTCCTAAAACCTCTGAAGGATCATGCGAAACTAAAATTACAGACAGATCTGTTTCTTCTACAATCTCCTTTAAATCTCGTTGCAGCTCATCCCTGAATGCCGCATCTATTTGATTAAACGGCTCATCCATTAACAGCAACTTGGGTTGGGTAATTAAAGCCCTAGCAATGGCTACACGTTGCTTCTCTCCTCCACTCAAATCACTAATACGCTGATTCCTTAAATGATCAATCCGAAGACGCTTTAGGGTAAGAAGTGTTTGCTTTTCTTTATGATTAAGATCTTCATTACTAAGTTGTGAGGCCACATTGTCATATACATTAGCATAGGTATTCAAATCATCAAAATGCTGAGAAACCATGCGCATAGCCGGGTGTCCCGGAATTAACTGATCAGTTGGCCCAATAACTTTCCATCCTTCAAAACGGGCTTCACCTGCATCAGGCTCAAGTAAGCCATAAATCAAACGAAGCAAGGTGCTCTTTCCACTGCCGCTTTTACCTATAATGGCTGTAATTTCATTCTTATTTACGGAGAAACTGATCGACTTGAGCCCTCCGGAATCAGGCTTATCAGAATACTTTCTTGATAAATTATTTACTACCAACAAAGAAGAATCAGCCACGTAAACATCGCCAGGCACAAATTCACAGGAACTATTTTTTGAAGAATCTGACATTTTTGTTAAAATAAATTCCCCACGAAGGTATGAAATTTACTTTTTTAACCCTATCTTAATAATGCCATGTTCATTTTCGGTAAATTGAACTCTTTTATCCCCGCCGATCTGGATATTAGCAGCAACAAAGTTCAAAATACTACTTACAATTTTTTGTCGTCCTTCGGGTTCATTTTCTACCAAATATGGTTCTTGATACAGAGAGTCCAAATTTTCACTCGTGATATCTAAAGTCTTATTTAAAGAAGAAGCACTTTTATTATTAATAATTGATGCATTATCATTCTCAATCGGAGTACTCACAGCTAAAAGCTGTTTTCTTGTAGAAACCTCATCTATTTTTTGTTCAACTGCTAGCTGAGGATCTCGCAATAACCAACCTTCACTATTTTCATGCGCTATAGCGACAGATCTAGGTTTAGGCACAGGCTTTAAAACAGGTTCATTATCCTCTTCAACCATTACCGAAATAACTTTATCATTTGTCGATTGCTTAATTTCCGGCACATGAACAAACCCCGGCTCCTTCTCAGTTTCCTGTCCACTAAGAAATATCTTTTCCTCCGGCTGAATCTTCCAAATTGTAAACCCAATGATAAGTAATGCAGCGGCAGCACTTATAAAACGATAACGTTTTAAATTAAACACCTTGTTGGTTTTAACCTCTTCAGATTTAATTTCCTTTTCAATAGCAGTCCATAAAGAAGGAGGAGCTTCTACCGAAAAGTCCTCAAACTTCTTTTTGACCTGCTGATCAAACTTCTTATTATGATTTGATTCCATTTATCTCTCCTTCCATTATTTTAATCTTCTCCTGTAATCTCATTCTTGCTCTAAATAGTTGCGATTTTGAAGCACTCTCACTAATATCCAATGCCCGGGCAATTTCTTTATGAGAGAACCCCTCGATAGCATACATATTAAATACCAAACGATAACCAGGTGCCAATTCCTGAATCATTTTCAATAAGTCCTTAACCTCCAGTTCATTGATTTCAAACAGCTGCGAATCAATTATAGTACTCTCATTAACCGCATCAATATCTTGAAGAATAACACTTTTCCGAGAGAACTCTATGGCAGTATTCACCATAATGCGCCTTACCCAACACTCTAAAGATCCCTTATTTGCAAACTGGTTTATATTTTTAAAAACTTTAATAAAACCCATTTGCAAAATATCTTCTGCCTCAAATTGGGAACTCGCATATCGTAAACAAACTGCCATCATTTTAGAAGAAAATGATCGGTAGAGCATTTCCTGCGCCTTCCGATCATTTAATCTACAGCCTTCTAAAAAGGACTCACTATTCATTTCTTTTTAAATGTCGATCTATATTTCTATACAATTCCGTTTATTAAAACATAAACATCAAACCAAAACTAAGGTTCTTTACACCTTCCTGCTCCGGACTATCCACAAACATATCATTGAAATAATACTTTGTATATACCCCCAAGCTTCCGTACCATACTCTTGCAAATGCACCATAACTCATAGGTGCAAAGTTAAAATCATCTTTCACTTTATGCTTGCCCTCTGCATCACTTTTCACCTTCTGACTTCCCTGCAATAATATTCCGGCCATTGGGCCCACTGCCACATTTAAGCGTTTTGGCAAAGCACCTGCCTTAGTACTTAATGCAAAAGTTAAAGGAATGCGCAAATAACTGGAAGTGAATCGATTTTTACTATAATCAATGTCTGATTCAACATAGGTTAAAGGGCGCGTATCCTCCAGAAATAAAATATCCTGTTTTAACCGGATATGTGTCCAATCAAAGCCTGCAGCAATTTGCATATTAAACTGATCGGTAAATTTATATCCCATTTTAAAGACATCAAAACCTACATTAATAGTTTTCCAGGTTTTATAATCTAGAAATTCATTCGTAGGAGAAAGGCGAATTTTACCGTTATCAAGGATCTTCGCTAAACCTAAATCAAAGTGAGAGAAGGTTAAGCCTATAAAAAACGGATTTCCTTTTTTAACCACATCTTGTTTATCTTCTTTACTAATTGAAACTTTTACAGGCTTTCCTATTGAATCATTCCCGTATTCAAAAATCAATTTAACCCGCTTTTTTTGCCCATCATTCTTTATTTCAACTACCGTACTATCTGCAATAACACGAACGGTATCCGTTCTCCTTACTTGTATAACTTGCTGATTCTGTGCCTGAACACCTGCTGTAATAAATGCAATATTTAAAATTGTTAATAAAAGTGATTTCATTTGAGTCTTATTATTATTATTAATTTAAAAAATTTTAATCGGAATTAAATCTTAAAGCGCTCGTATATCTGATATTCCATTTTACTTAAGACGGTACATTGAGGTGAAAGGTTGCATGGAAAGGAAAATATTTTATACTTTTACTAATTAAATCGCATATTTTGAAAGGAATTATTTTAGCGGGAGGCTCAGGAACCCGCCTGCACCCACTTACTTTAGCTGTCAGCAAGCAACTAATGCCTGTTTACGACAAGCCGATGATATACTACCCTTTATCAACGCTGATGCTCGCAGGAATTAATGAGATTCTCATCATTTCCACACCTTACGACTTACCTAATTTCAAGAAATTACTAGGAGATGGCTCTCATTTAGGATGCTCTTTTTCATATGCCGAACAATCAGTACCCAATGGTTTGGCTCAAGCTTTTGTTATTGGAAAAGAATTTATCGGGAACGATAAAGTAGCATTGATCTTAGGAGATAATATTTTCCATGGTGATGGAATTGCAAACTTATTGCAAGCTAAGAAAGACGTAGATGGCGCTTTAATATTTGCCTACCAAGTTTCAGACCCGGAACGCTACGGTGTTGTTGAATTTGACAACACTAATAAAGTAATTTCAATTGAAGAGAAACCCGATGAACCAAAATCAAACTATGCAGTTCCCGGACTTTATTTCTACGACAATTCAGTAATATCGATTGCCGAAAACCTGCAGCCTTCTCCAAGAGGAGAATATGAAATTACTGATGTTAATAAAGCTTATCTCAAAGAGAATAGCCTAAGTGTCGGCATCTTTGGTCGGGGAACAGCCTGGCTAGATACTGGAACATTCACATCATTAATGCAAGCAGGGCAATTTGTACAGGTAATCGAAGAAAGGCAAGGCTTAAAAATTGGCTGCATTGAAGAAGTTGCCTACCGCATGAAATTTATTAATGCAGAACAGCTGGAAAAAGTAGCGAAGCCTTTAGTAAAAAGCGGCTACGGAAAATATTTACTGGAAACCGTTCTAAAACAGGCAAAAATATATAACCCCAATTAATGAAAACGGCTTTAATAACAGGTATAACCGGACAAGATGGAGCATATTTAGCCGAATTCCTATTAAGAAAAGGCTATATCGTGCATGGAGTTAAACGCAGAAGTTCCCTGTTTAATACAGATCGTATTGATCATCTTTACCAAGATCCACACGAAAAAGACAGGCATTTCACCTTGCATTATGGAGATCTGACAGACTCTACCAACCTGATCCGCATTGTTCAGGAAACACAGCCCGATGAAATTTACAATTTAGCGGCTCAAAGCCATGTACAAGTAAGCTTTGATACGCCTGAATATACAGCAAACGTAGATGGTTTAGGTATGTTACGGCTTTTAGAAGCGGTTCGTACGCTGGGTTTAAAAGATAAATGCCGGATCTATCAAGCCTCAACCTCTGAACTTTATGGTTTGGTTCAGCAAGTTCCGCAAAGCGAAAGCACCCCATTTTATCCACGTTCCCCTTATGCCGTAGCTAAACTGTATGCCTATTGGATTACCGTAAATTACCGTGAAGCTTATGATATGTATGCCTGTAATGGCATCTTATTTAACCACGAAAGCCCTATTCGGGGTGAGACTTTTGTAACCCGTAAAATAACGCGTGCGGTCAGCAAAATCGCATTGGGCTCACAAGATTGCTTATACCTGGGAAATCTTTCAGCACAACGCGACTGGGGGCATGCAAAAGACTATATTGAAGCCATGTGGTTAATGCTTCAACAAGAAAAAGCAGAAGATTACGTAATTGCAACCGGAGTAACCACTACAGTGCGTGAATTTGTTAGAAGAAGCTTTGAAGAAGTAGGAATCGAAATCGAGTTTGCAGGCAAAGGCAAAAATGAAAAAGGTGTGGTAATTGATTTTGATGAAACACAGCTTGTATCTTTAGGCTTAAACCCGGAACTTGTGAAAATAGGGCAAACAGTAGTCCGGATAGATCCCCGTTATTTCAGACCTACAGAAGTAGAGTTATTAATTGGCGACGCATCAAAAGCCTTTCAGCAATTAGGATGGAAGCCTAAATACAGCTTGGATGCATTAATTCAAGATATGATGCATTCCGATTTAAAAGAGATGCAAAAAGAAGACTACCTGAAGAAAGGCGGGTTCAATACCTTAAACTACTTCGAATAAGACCAACTCTCTATCTTGTTTACATTTCGTT
>Ga0160445_100733_pt1 | contig 12823 bp, 15 predicted proteins | sample HID1972M_E1MG_FD_108215 | JGI IMG/M metagenome (GOLD analysis project Ga0160445, IMG submission 108215) | Enriched pill bug-associated microbial communities from UW Madison campus, WI, USA - HID1972M_E1 MG | ecosystem: Host-associated > Arthropoda: Insects > Digestive system > Unclassified ... | reverse complement strand
TGACGCAGCGATTCGGCGGCGCTGGCGAACTCGGCGGCCTCGCGCTTCTGGATCTCGGCCTGGAGAGCGGCGTCGCTGGCGGACGACAGGCTGGAGCCCGTCTGATCGGTCGCGGGCGCCTCGGGCGCTAGTTCTTCCAGAACCGACTGCGAGCCGGCGCTCTTGACGCCATCGTCGCCCAGCGATGTGCCGCCCAGAATGCCGCCGGAACCCGACGTCGTCTCGGACACGCTGGCGGGCGCGAAATATTCGGCGATGCCGCGCTTCTGCTCCGGGTCGGTGGTGTTGATCAGCCACATCAGCAGGAAGAAGGCCATCATGGCGGTCACGAAGTCCGCATAGGCCACCTTCCACGCACCGCCGTGGTGGCCTCCGCCGGAGACCTTCTTAACCTTCTTGATGAGGATCGGACGATCGCTCACGGACATGGACGCGCACCCCGACGAATGGTGTCCCATTGTGGGCTGGCCAAGGTTAACCGGGCGTTGACCTTGAACCCAGGCGCGGCGGGGCCTAGTCCGACGGCAGGATCAAGGAGCCTGTCATGAAGATCGCATTCGCCGGCCTGGGCGTCATGGGCGCCCCTATGGCGCGTCATCTGATCGAGGCGGGCCACGACGTGACCGGATTCAATCGCACCGCTGCGAAGGCCGCGACCTGGGCGGCGGCGACGGGCGGCAAGGCGGCGGCGACGGTGGCTGAGGCGGCGCAGGGCGTGGATCTGTTCATCCTGTGCGTGGGCAACGACGACGACGTGCGGGCCGTGGTGACCGAGGCCTTGCCGCACTTGGCGGAGGCCGCCGTTATCGTCGATCACACCACGACATCGGCCAAGGTGGCGCGCGAAATGGCCGAACTGGCGGACGGGCAGGGCCGATCGTTCATCGACGCACCGGTGTCGGGCGGCCAGGCAGGCGCCGAGAACGGACAGCTCAGCGTCATGGCCGGTGGGGAGGCCGCCGCCCTGGCGAGGGTTGAGCCCGTGCTGAAGGCCTATTCCAAGGCCATCAAACATATGGGACCGGCCGGCTCGGGCCAACTGACCAAGATGGTCAACCAGATCGCCATCGCCGGCGTCGTCCAGGGCTTGGCCGAGGCCGTCCACTTCGCTCAGGTCGCGGGACTGGACACCGACGCCGCCTATGAGGCCGTGTCCAAGGGCGCGGCGCAAAGCTGGCAGATGGACAATCGCTGGAAGACGGCGGCCAAGGGCGAGTTCGACTTCGGCTTCGCCGTAGACTGGATGCGCAAGGACCTGGGTCTGGTGCTGGACGAGGCGCGCACGAATGGCGCGCGCTTGTCTCTGCCGGCTCTGGTCGATCAGTTCTACGTCAAGGTTCAGGCCATGGGCGGAAACCGCTGGGACACCTCCAGCCTGGCGGCGCGACTGCAACCCCGCGACTGATGCCTAAAGCCGGCGGTGCATGATGTGCAGGCCGACCGGGCCGTGCGTCGGGTGATCGAACGCTTCGGGAACCGTCCCCACGATCTCGAAGCCCAGCTTCTTCCAAAGGGCGACGGCCACGGTATTGGTCTCGACCACGGCGTTGAACTGCATGGATCGGAAGCCCGCATCCCGCGCGAACACAAGTGCAGCTTCGCCCAAACTGCGGGCCACGCCGCGCCCGCGCGCTTCGGGCGCGACCATGAAGCTGCCATTGGCCACGTGGGCGCCGTTTCCCTGCTGGTTCGGAATGATCTTGGCGGCGCCCAGCACCTGGCCGTTCTCGACCGCAACCAAGGTTCCGCCGGGCGCGGGCGGGGTCCACAGGAGGCGCGCCTGATCCTCGGTCATGTCCAACGGATAGGTATAGGTCTCGCCCGCGCGGGTGACGGTCTCGATGATCGGCCAAAGGCCCGGCCAGTCGGCCTCCGTGATCGGCCGAATCTTCACGCCCATCAGCCCAGCAGCCGTGCGGCCTGCGGTGCGAAATAGGTCAGCACGCCCGCGCAACCCGCGCGCTTGAACCCGTGCAGGGTTTCAAGGATCGCACGGTCCTGGTCCAGCCAGCCATTGGCGATGGACGCCTGCATCATCGAATATTCGCCCGACACCTGATAGGCGAAGGTGGGTACGCGGAAGGTCTCGGACACGCGCCGGACGATATCCAGATAGGGCATGCCCGGCTTGACCATCACCGCATCGGCGCCTTCCGACAGGTCCATCGCCACCTCCTTCAGAGCCTCGTCGGAGTTGGCGTAATCCATCTGATAGGTCTTCTTGTCGCCCTTCAGCATCGCCGAGGAGCCCACCGCGTCGCGATAGGGGCCATAAAAGGCCGAGGCGAACTTGGCGGCGTAGGACAGGATCAGCGTGTCCTGAAACCCGTTGGCCTCCAGCGCCTCGCGCACCGCCTGGATGCGGCCATCCATCATGTCCGACGGGGCCACGACATCGGCGCCGGCATGGGCGTGGATGAAGGCCTGTTCGGCCAGGCGGTCCAGGCTAGCGTCGTTGGCGATGCGGTCGCCCTCCATCACCCCGTCGTGGCCATGGTCAGTGTAGCAGTCCAGGGCGACGTCGGTCATGACGCCGATCTCGGGCGCGGCGTCCTTGATCGCCTTGATGCAGTCGGGAATCAGGCCGTCGGGATCGGTTGCGCCGGTGCCGACCGCATCCTTGATCGCGCCGTCGACATTAGGAAACAGGGCCACCATCGGAATGCCGAGGTCGCGCGCCTCGACCGCCGCCGCCGCCGCCGCCTTGGGCGAAAGCCGAAACACGCCGGGCATGGAGGCGACCGGGACGCGATCCTCGGCGCCGTCATGGACGATCAACGGCCAGATCAGATCGGCCGGCGTCAGGGTCGTTTCCGCCACCAGCCGCCGTACCCATGGGCTGGACCGCAGGCGGCGCGGACGGGCAAGCGGGAAGGGGGCGGGCTGATAGGGAAGCATGGCGAGACCTTGGAGAATCCAGCGTCGGACTAGCGCCGCAACGACCGCTGCGCAAATCGCGTGATGCGTCGGATCGTTTCGTGCGTGATGACGGCTTGCGCGGATCGGCGAAATGCGAGCCTATCGCGACAAATCGATGGAGACGGTGATGATCGGGAAATTGGCGGCGGGTGCGACGGCCCTGGTTCTGGCGGCAGGTCTGTCCGGCTGCATCATCATCGACTCGGACGGCGGAGAGCGGACCGTGGTCGCCCCGGCGGCCGACGCGCAGCCAGCGGGCTATTCCAGTCTCTACGCCGATGCGGTCGCCGATCCCAAACGTCCGGCCGAAGAGGTCGCGCGTGATCCGCTGCGTCACCCGGCCGAGATTCTCGCCTTCGCCCAACTCGAGCCGGGCGACAAGGTCGCCGACATTCGCCCCGGCGCTGGCTATTTCACGCGTCTGTTCTCCGACGTGGTCGGCCCGACCGGTCGGGTCTACGCCTTCGTGCCCGAGCGGACCATGGCGCGCGAGAACGCCGGGGCCGATGCGCTTGTCGCCGCCTATTCGAACGTGACGCGGGTCAACGGCCTGCTGGACTCGATGACCTACGTCGAGCCGCTGGACATGATCTTCATGCGCCAGGAATATCACGACTTCCACATCCCCGGCTTCAACACCGACGTGGCCAAGATGAACGCGGCGGTGTTCGCGGCGCTGAAGCCCGGCGGCCGCTACATTTTGATCGACCATGAAGCCGCGCCTGGCACAGGCATCTCGGCGGTCCAGACCCTGCACCGCATCGAAGGCGACTATCTGAAGCGCGAGGTCGAAGCGGCCGGCTTTGTCTTCGAGGGTGAGAGCCAGGCCGTCGCCAATCCCGCAGACGACCACAGCCTGAACGTCTTCGACGAGAAGATCCGCGGCAAGACGGACCAGTTCGTCTATCGCTTCCGCAAGCCGGGCTGATCGATCTCGATACTGAGAACCGTTATCAATTAAGGGTTTGGGGCGTTTTGTCCATGCGGCGGACATGGACAAGCCCGCTTCGGGAGAGCAAACAACGCAAAGACATCGCCATAAGCGAAAGAACGCGTAGTTTGTTCGACTATAAGGCCGCCTTTAATAGCTCGGTGGAGCAGGTTCGCAGCGAAGGACGCTATCGCGTCTTCGCCGATCTGAAGCGCGTGCGCGGTCAGTTTCCGCAGGCCGTGCGTCGCCGTGAGGATGGTTCCGAACAGGACGTCGTCATCTGGTGCTCCAACGACTATCTCGGCATGGGCCAGCACCCCGTCGTGCTGGACGCCATGCATAGTGAGATCGATGCGGTAGGCGCCGGCGCGGGCGGAACGCGCAACATCTCCGGTACGACCCGCTCCGCCGTGGATCTGGAAGCCGAGCTGGCCCACTGGCACCAGAAGGAAGCAGCCCTGCTGTTCACCTCGGGCTATGTCGGCAACGAGGCGACGCTGTCGACCCTGCAGAAGATCCTTCCGGGCCTGATCACCTTCTCCGACTCGCTGAACCATGCCTCGATGATCGCCGGCATCCGCCACGGCGGCGGCGAGCGTCACGTCTTCATGCACAACGACCTGGCGCATCTGGAGGCCCTGCTGGCGGCGGCGCCGGCCGATGCGCCCAAGCTGATCGCGTTCGAGAGCGTCTATTCGATGGACGGCGACATCGCAGATCTGGCTGGCACTATCGCCCTGGCCAAGAAATACGGTGCCCTGACCTATCTGGACGAGGTCCATGCGGTTGGCCTGTATGGCGAAACCGGCGCGGGCGTCGCCGAGCGCGACGGCGTGCTGGACCAGATCGACATCATCGAATGCACCCTGGGCAAGGCGATCGGCGTGATGGGCGGCTATATCGCCGCCGACGCCATGATCATCGATGCTGTGCGCAGCTGGGCCTCGGGCTTCATCTTCACCACCTCGCTCCCGCCGGCCCTGACCGCCGGCGCCTTGGCCTCCGTGCGTCACCTGAAGGCCCATCCCGAACTGCGCGTCCAGCATCAGGAGCGGGCCGCGACCCTGAAAGCCCGCTTCGCCGCCGCCGGCATCCCGGTGATGGAAAGCGAGAGCCATATCGTCCCGGTGCACGTCGGTGATCCGGTCCACTGCAAGATGATCTCGGACATGCTGCTGGACGAGTACGGCGTCTATGTTCAGCCGATCAACTATCCGACCGTGCCCAAGGGGACCGAGCGCCTGCGCTTCACGCCGTCGCCGAACCACACCGACGCCATGATGGATCATCTGGTCCAGGCGATGGACAAGCTGTTCGCCCACTGTAACGTGGCGCGCCGACCCGTTGCCGCATGACGACGGGCGACGACCTCGGAGAGGTCATCGTCGAGTTCACCCGCAACGGCCCCTACCTCAAATGCTCGGCCATCCACGTTGCGACGGGCCGGGAGGTCAGCGCCATGGGGCCGGTCAACGAACCCAAGTCCGTCCAGCGGGTGGCGATCGCCAAGCTGAAGCGGGCTCTGGGCAAAGGCTGACCACAAGATGTTGTGGTCGCGCGCGGCTGGGGATAGATAGGCCAGCTTCTGATTTCCGGGGATTCCAGCGTGACGGCCTTCACCCACGACGCCTATTTCACCAAGACGCTCGCTGACGCCGACCCGGATGTCTTCAAGGGCATTCAGGGCGAGCTGGGCCTGCAAGTCGAGCAGATCGAGCTGATCGCTTCAGAGAATATCGTCTCTCAGGCTGTCCTGGACGCGCAGGGTTCTGTCCTGACCAACAAATACGCGGAAGGCTATCCCGGTCGTCGCTATTACGGCGGCTGCGAGTTCGTCGACGTGACCGAGGATCTGGCGCGCGAGCGGGCCAAGCAACTGTTCGGCGCCGCCTTCGCCAACGTCCAGCCGCACTCGGGCGCCCAGGCGAACCAGGCGGTCTTCTTCACCCTGCTGCAGCCTGGCGACACCTTCCTGGGCATGGATCTGGCCTGCGGCGGACACCTGACGCACGGTTCACCCGCGAACCAGTCGGGCAAGTGGTTCCGCCCTGTGACCTACAAGGTGCGCGAAGACACCCATCTGATCGACTACGACCACGTCGCCGAAATGGCCGAGCGTGAGAAGCCCAAGCTGATCCTGGCGGGCGCCTCGGCATACAGCCGCCACATCGACTTCAAGCGCTTCCGCGAGATCGCCGACAGCGTCGGCGCCTATCTGATGGTGGATATGGCCCACTATGCTGGCCTGATCGCCGGCGGCGCCTATCCGGACCCGGTCCCGCACGCCCACGTCGTCACCACGACGACGCACAAGACCTTGCGCGGTCCGCGCGGCGGCATGATCCTCTCGAACGACGTCGATCTGGGCAAGAAGATCAACTCCGCCGTCTTCCCCGGCTTGCAAGGCGGCCCGCTGGAACACGTCATCGCCGCCAAGGCCGTGGCCTTCGGCGAGGCGCTGAAGCCCGAGTTCAAGGGCTATGCCCAACAGGTCGTCAAAAACGCCCAGGCTCTTTCCGGCGTCTTGATCGAGCGCGGCCTGGCCATCGTCTCGGGCGGCACCGACAGCCACCTGGCCCTGGTCGACCTGCGGCCCAAGGGCGTGACCGGCAAGGCGACCGAGCATGAGCTCGAAAAGGCGCTGATGACCTGCAACAAGAACGGCGTGCCGTTCGACACGGCGCCCTTCACCGTCACCTCGGGCGTCCGCCTGGGCACCCCGGCCGGCACCACGCGCGGCTTCGGCGAGGAAGAGTTCAAGCAGATCGGCCACTGGATCGCCGACGTCGTCTCGTCGATGAATGGCGGCGACGAAGCTGATCCGGCCGTGGTCGCGGGCGTCGCGGCCCAGGTGCGAGAGTTGACGCACCGCTTCCCGATCTACGGATAAGCGCCTGATGAAGTGCCCTTTTTGCGGTCATCAGGACACCCAGGTGAAGGACAGTCGGCCGTCGGACGACGGCTCGGCCATTCGACGCCGCCGGTCCTGCCCGAACTGCAACGGGCGCTTTACGACGTTCGAGCGCGTGCAGCTGCGCGAACTGGTCATCCTGAAACGCAATGGACGGCGCACGCCCTTCGATCGCGACAAGCTGGAACGCTCGCTGGGGGTGGCGCTGCGCAAACGCCCGGTCCAGGCCGATCAGGTCGAGCAGATGGTCAACCGGATCGTCCGCCAACTGGAAAGCCTGGGCGAGACCGAAATCCCGTCTAGCACTGTCGGCGACTTCATCATGAAGGCGCTGAAGGGCGTCGATGAGGTGGCCTATGTCCGCTACGCCTCGGTTTACAAGGATTTCCGCCACACCGGCGACTTCGCCAAGTTCTTGGGCGACGAAGGGTTCGACGAACCGTCCGGCAAGGCCTGATGCGGGTCACGCTGAAACTGGCGACCTCCTTGGACGGGCGGATCGCCACGGCCTCGGGCGAGAGCCAGTGGATCACCGGCAAAGCGGCGCGGCTTGAGGGTCACCGTTTGCGCGCCGCCCACGACGCGATCCTGGTCGGCGTCGAGACGGTTCTGAACGACGATCCTGAACTGACCGCCCGCCTGCCGGGACGCAGCGTGGATCAGCCCTTGCGCGTCGTGCTGGACAGCCGGCTGCGCACGCCGCAGGCGGCGAAGGTCGCCGGCGAAAACACCCTGATCCTGACCGCCGCAGAACCGCGCACGATCGGCGCCGCCAAGGTGGTGCAGGTCGCCGCCGAGGACGGTCGTCCGACCATCCCAGCCGTGCTGAAAGCCTTGGAAGCCGCCGGCGCAACCTCGCTTCTGATCGAAGGCGGCGGCCAGATCGCGGCCGCCTTCCTGCGCGCCAATGCCGTCGATGCGCTTGAGTGGTTTCGCGCCCCAATCCTGCTGGGCGGGGAGGGGCGGCCCTGCGTCGCCGCCCTCGCTCTTGCAAAGCTGGCCGACGCCCCCAAGTTCCGTCGCCTGGGCGTCGAGCCCGTCGGGGACGATCTGTGGGAACGCTACGCCCGTCTCTGACGCCGTCCAATTAGACGATTAGACGAATTAGACGGTATTTTTCTCCCAAGGGGTCCAGAGTCCAAATGTTCACCGGCATCGTCACCGACATCGGCCGCGTCCGCGAGGTCCGCGAGACCGATCGCGACCGCCGTTACGAGATCGAGACCGCGTGGAACACCGACGGCATCGACCTGGGCGCCTCCATCAGCCACGCGGGCTGCTGCCTGACGGTGACCGAAAAGGGCCACGATGCACGGGGGGGCTGGTTCGCCGTCGAGGTATCGAACGAGACCCTGTCCAAGACCACCCTGGGTGGCTGGAGGACAGGCGACGGCGTCAATCTGGAGCGGGCCGCCAAGCTGGGCGACGAAATGGGCGGCCATGTCGTGTCCGGCCACGTCGACGGTCTTGGGCGGGTGGTTTCGATCACGCCCGAAGGCGGATCGCACCGGATCGAGGTCGAGGCCCCCGCGCCTCTGCATCGCTATATCGCCGCCAAGGGGTCGATCACGGTGGACGGCGTGTCTTTGACCGTAAACGCCGTCGAGGGTCAGGTCTTCTCGCTGAACATCATCCCGCACACCTGGGACGTGACGACCTTGGGGCGTTTGAAAGTAGGCGATCCGGTCAATCTGGAGATCGACATGCTGGCGCGATACCTCGCGCGGTGGCAGGAGACCGCGTGATGCAAGCCCAGGCCGCGAACATGAACGACAGCCCCATCAGTCCTATCGAGGACATTCTGGAAGACGCCCGCAACGGCCGTCCCTACATCCTGGTGGACGCCGAGGATCGCGAGAACGAAGGGGACATCATCATCCCCGCCCAGTTCGCGACGCCGGACCAGATCAACTTCATGATCCGCCAGGCGCGCGGCCTGGTGTGCCTGGCCCTGACCGCCGAGCGCGCCCAGCAACTGCGTTTGCCGCCGATGGCCGCAGACAACCGCGAGAGCATGAAGACCGCCTTCACTGTCTCGATCGAGGCCAAGGACGGCGTTACGACCGGCATCTCGGCCGCCGACCGCTCGCGCACCATCCATGTGGCGACCGACGCGTCCAAGGGCATGGACGACATCGTCTCGCCGGGACACATCTTCCCGCTGGTCGCGCGCGACGGCGGTGTTCTGGTCCGCGCCGGCCACACCGAGGCGGCCGTGGACATCAGCCGCATGGCCGGCCTGACGCCCGCCGGCGTGATCTGCGAGATCATAAAGGACGACGGCGAGATGGCGCGGATGCCCGATCTGGTCGCCTTCGCCCAGTTGCACGGGCTGAAGATCGGCACCATCGCCGACCTGATCGCCTATCGCCGCCGCACCGAGCGCTTCGTCGAGCGGATCATGGATACGCCGTTCGAGAGCGTTCACGGCGGCCCGTTCCGCCTGATGCTGTACAAGAACACCATCGAGGGCGCCGAGCATGTCGCTCTGGTCAAGGGGCGCATCGATCCGGCCAAACCGACCTTGGTGCGGATGCACCAGGTGGACTTCGCCTGCGACCTCTTGGGCCATGTCGAGGCGCGCCAGGACTATGTGCCCAGCGCCCTGAAGCAGATCACCGACCATGACGGCCCCGGCGTGGTCGTCTTCCTGCGCGATCCGTCGCTGACCTCGCTGGCCGAACGGCTGGCGGGCGCGGACAAGCCGGCGGCGATGGATCGCTCGCTGCGCGCCTATGGCGTGGGGGCCCAGATCCTGCTGGACCTGGGGGTCAGGGATATGATCGTGATGAGTTCGACGCGACCCGAACCGACGGCGTTGGAAGGCTACGGCCTGCGCATCGTCGGCTGGCGCGACATGGATGGAGAAACCAAGGCGTGACCGAAGCCCCCCGTATTCTGATCGTTGAGGCGCGCTTCTACGACGACCTGGCCGACGCCCTGCTGGAAGGGGCCAAGGAGACGCTGAAGGCGCGCGGCGCCGACTTCGACGTCATCACCGTGCCCGGCGCGCTGGAGGTGCCGCCGGCCATCGCCCTGGCCGAGGAGGCCGGCCGCTTCCCGACCGCGCCCCGCTATGACGGCTATGTCGCCCTGGGCACGGTCATCCGTGGCGAGACCTATCATTTCGAGATCGTCTCCGACCAATCGGCGGCCGGGATCATGGCCCTGGGCGTCAAGGGCGTCATCATCGGCAACGGCATCCTGACGACCGAGGACGAAGATCAGGCTTGGTATCGGGCCCGTCTTTCGGAAGGGGATAAGGGCGGCGGCGCGGCCAAGGCGTGCCTGGACCTCATTGCATTGAAGAAGCGGTTGCGTCATGGCGTCGGCGCATGACTGAACCGAACAGCGTCAAAGCCGTCCTCGAACAACTCGCCGAAGCGGAAAAGCAGCGCGCCGAGCCCAATCTGAGCTCCAAACAGCGTCGCGCCCGCACCGTGTCGCGTCTCGCCGCCGTCCAGGCCCTGTATCAGATGGAACTGGCGGGCGAGGGCGTGGAGACGGTGATCACCGAATTCTCCAACTTCCGCTTCGACGCCGACATTGAGGGCGAGGCCCTGGCCGAGGCCGACGAGGCCTATTTCGCCGACATCGTGCGCGGCGTGATCGAAAGCCAGCGCGACATCGACACGGCCATCAAGGCCCGCCTGGCCTCCAACTGGAAGCTGGAGCGGATCGACGCCACCCTGCGCGCCCTGCTGCGGTCTGGCGCCTGGGAGCTGATCAAGCACCCCGAGACCCCGCGCGAGGTCGTGATCGACGAATATGTCGAACTGGCCAAGGCCTTCTTCGACGACGCCGAGGCGCGCTTCGTCAACGCGGCGCTGGACGGCGTATCCAGAGACACGCGCAAATAATGCCGGCACTCGACGTCGCGGGCGAGTTCGAGACGATCGAGAGGCTGTTCAAGCCCCTGGCCCATCCCGAATGGGGCAGGGGGCTGGCCGACGATGTGGCGGTGCTGCCGTCACGCCCCGGCTGTGACCTCGTCTTGACCAAGGACGCCATCGTCGAGGGCGTGCATTTTCTGCCCGACGATCCGCTGGACACGGTCGCCAGGAAGCTGCTGCGAGTGAACTTGTCGGACCTTGCCGCCAAGGGCGCTGAGCCGTTCGGCTATCTGCTGGCCTGCTTCTGGTCGGAACGCTGCGGCTGGCCCGAGCGCGAGGCCTTTGCTTCCGGGCTGGCCGAGGATCAGGCGCGGTTCGGCGTTCATCTGCTCGGCGGGGACACGGTCAAGACTCCTGGCCCGCTGTCCTTCTCTCTGACGGCCCTGGGTTGGGCGCCGACGGGCAAAGTCGTTTCTCGCGCAGGCGCGCAGGTCGGCGACCTCGTCTTCGTCACCGGCGTGATCGGGGACGGCCTTCTGGGCCTGAAGGCGGCGCAAGGACAGCTGGCTTTGGCGCCCGAGCGGATGCAAGCCTTGATCAGCCACTACCGGATGCCCACTCCCCGGACCGACTTCGCCGACATCGTGCGCGAGTTCGCCACCGCATCCGTCGATGTGTCGGACGGCCTGGCCGCCGATCTGGCCCACATCGCGCAGGCCAGCAGGGTCGGCGTGTCGCTCAATCTGAACGTCCTGCCGCTGTCTGCGGCGGCCCAAGCCTGGTTCGACGACCGGGTCGATCCGCAGCTGTCGCTGGAAGACCTGGCCAGCGGCGGTGACGACTATGAGATCGCCTTCACCGCCCATCCTCGCCACGAAGACGCCCTGCGTCGCGAGGCCGAGCGCCGGCTGATTCGTTTGACCCGCGTCGGCGAGGTCACCGCAGGTCAGGGCCTGACGGTCCTTTACGACGGTCAGCCCGTGCCGATGGCCAGAAACGGTTGGACCCACGGCTGAGGCGGCAAGGGAATCCTAACGCCCGTCCGGCAGGGTGTCGTTATGGACCGTAGAACCCTGATCGCCTCCGGAACCGCCGCCCTGACCGGCGCCGCCGCCAGTCGCGCCGCCGCCTCCGCCAGCGAAACCGAGCCTGCGCCTGCGGCCCTGAGCATCGCAGGCCTCGGCCTGCCTGTCATCGAGGGCGGGCGTTTGCGGAACTACGTGTTCGTCGCCCTCAGGCTTGAACTGGGCGCCGGCAAGACCGTCGAACAGATGAAGCCCAAGGAAGCCTTCTTCCGCGACGCCGTCGTCCGCGCGGCTCACAAGACGCCTTTCACCGTGCCCGGCGACTGGACACGGCTGGACGAGCGGGCCCTGTCCGCGTCGCTGGTGGCGGCGTCTGCGGCGATCTCGGGTCGCGGTTCCGTCCGGCGCGTCGAGGTGGTCAGCCAGTCGCCGCGTCGTCGCACGGGCATGGAGACCGCTCGCTGAACGGCCTGACCGACCGCTGTTGCGTCACTCCGCCTGCCATGACAGGCTCCCTTTGCAAATCCCAAAGAACGCACTGACGCGTTCGCCGCGTGCGGGGGGACCGGAAGGCGGACAGAGGCGATAACGCCCGATCGTGCCAAGGCCTGCGCGCCCGTTTGCAAGGGCATGGAAACGCCAATGACGAACTCACTTACGCTGGTCTTCGCGGCCGGTGTGCTGGCGGTGCTGTATGGCGCTGCTCAGACCGCCGTGCTGATGAAGGCGAGCACCGGCAACGACAAGATGCGAGAGATCGCCGCCGCGATCCAGGAAGGCGCCTCGGCCTATCTGAAGCGGCAATATCTGACCATCGGCATCGTCGGGATCGTGATCCTGATCGCCGCCTATTTCCTGATCGGCGCTTACGCCGCCATCGGCTTCCTGATCGGCGCGGTCCTGTCCGGCGCGGCCGGTTATGCCGGGATGCTGATCTCGGTGCGGGCCAATGTGCGCACGGCTCAGGCGGCGTCCGAAAGCCTGTCCAAGGGGTTGAACCTGGCGTTCCGGTCAGGCGCCATCACCGGCATGTTCGTGGCGGGCGGCGCCCTGATTGGGGTGTCAGGCTACTACATCGTGCTGACCCAGCATCTGGGCTTGGCCTCGACGGGCCGCGAGGTGATCGACGGGCTGGTGGCGCTAGGGTTCGGCGCCTCGCTGATCTCGATCTTCGCACGCCTGGGCGGCGGCATCTTCACCAAGG
>Ga0160445_100732_pt1 | contig 12836 bp, 12 predicted proteins | sample HID1972M_E1MG_FD_108215 | JGI IMG/M metagenome (GOLD analysis project Ga0160445, IMG submission 108215) | Enriched pill bug-associated microbial communities from UW Madison campus, WI, USA - HID1972M_E1 MG | ecosystem: Host-associated > Arthropoda: Insects > Digestive system > Unclassified ... | reverse complement strand
CGTCTTGCGATCTGCGTCCAGGAGGAGCTCCTGGGTAAATTTGACGACTTTCTCGGTAGACAGGGCAGTGACTCCGGGGCGGGGCTGGCGAGGGCGGCGACGAGGTCGGGCCAGGCGTTGAAGGGTTCGGTGTGAAGAAGCCTGTCGCGGGCGGCGGCCGGCTCGAGGCCGCGCCGGCCGACGAGGTTGCGGAACATGACCTCGAGCATGGCCTTGATCTCTTCGGGCGGGGCCGAGGTTTCCGCCGGTCGGGGCGTGTCGCGGGCCTCGGCGGTATCGAGCCAGATCTGTTGGACGGGCACGGTCGCCTCGATGACCCGGAGCATGGCCTGAATGTCCCCGGCAAGCGGGCCGGCTTGTTCGATAACAGCCGCGACGGCCGGGTGGGCCGGATCGATCCGATAGCGGATGCCACCTTTCAGACGTTCTGAAGTCCAGGCCTGGACGACGGGGGAGCGATCCGAAGAGGATCTGGGCGCGCCACGGTGAGCGAAGACACGGCGCGCTCGCTCCTTTATGTCGCCGGCGAAGGTCTGCAGTCGCTGACGGGCCTCGAGCGGCGGCCGGGCGCGCGACTTGCGGATGTCGATCGTCCAGTCGGCGTCGGCCGTATTTGTGAGATCGATCCGGATCCGGGCGAGACGGAAAGGCTCGTCCTTGGCCCAGGCACGTGGCTGGCCCAAGCCCAGCCAGTGGCCCGCCACCAGAAGCCGTTCGTTCCGGTAGACATAGAAGCCCTGCTGGGCGGTCCAGCCGTCCGGCCCCGCCGCTGTCTCGTAGATCTTGGGATCGAGCCGGTCGCGGTGCGGGAGGACGAACCCTTCCATACTCACCGGACTGCCATTCACCACGAACCGGTCCGTGCCTGATCTGTAGGTGTCCGGGCGGTTCTCCAGGAACGGGTCCCATGGCGCGACAGCTCGGCCGTTGATCCGGATCACAAGCCGGCGTTGTTCGATGTAACGATGAAACACCATGGCGAGGTGGCGTTCGATCCGGTCGATCCGGTCAAGAAACGCCTGCTCACTCAAACCCGGCGGCGTCAGCCGGTCCATTTTGTCCCAGATGACCAAGGTGCCGGATTCCGCGCCGTCGAGCTGCCCGGCCTCGTCCGCGGTTCTGGCCGGAAAGCCGTCGAGAAGACGCCAGCGACCGTGGGGATCATCACGCAGGATATCCAGATCCCAATGCAAGGCTACGGGCAGTTCGCCCCGGGTGCGCGAAGCCACTGTCAGGCGCCGGCATTGCGAGAACGAGGCGGTCTTGAGGCCGAGGCCGAACCGGCCGAGGTCGGTGCTGGCGCGGGCCTCGAGAGGGTCTCTGTCGCCAAGCCGCATGGCGCGGTCGAGCCCGTCGGCATCCATGCCCCGACCATTGTCGAGAATGGTGATGCGGCTGGCCGATCCGTTCCAGTCGAACTGGAGTCTGACCTCGCGCGCGCCGGCGGCGATACTGTTGTCTATAATGTCGGCGAGCGCCGTCGCCGCCGAATAGCCGAGGCCACGTAGCGCCTCGACCATGGCGCCGGAGCGCGGGGGCGCGTCGCGGCCGGCAACTGCGAAGGCAGGCGTCTCAAGGCTCATGAAAACTGTCTCAGGTCGCGAAGGCGGGTGGGGGACATCAGGCGCCGCAAAGCCTTCGCCTCGATCTGGCGGATACGCTCGCGCGTGACATCGAATGTCTGGCCCACCTCCTCGAGCGTCATGTCTGCGGCGATGCCGATTCCGAACCGCATCCGCAGGACCCGTTCCTCGCGCGCGTTGAGTTGGCCGAGCAGCCGGGTCACGCCGGCGCGCCGGTCGCTGGTGAAGCATTCATATTCGGGGTGTGACAGGGTCCGCGGGCCGAGCGCCGGAAACCAGGCCGAGCCGTCGAGAGCCCCATCGAGCGGCACCGGTTCCACCGGCGCCTCTCGCAATCGCCGGATCAGGAGCGGCATCCGGTCGAGTTCTGCAGCGGCTTCGGCATCTGCCGCTGCTCTGTTGATCCGTGATCTGAAGGCGGCGTCCAGCCGCTCCAAGCGGGGAAGCACTTCGGCCGCGTGGACCGGAATCCTCACGATTCGGGCCTGATCGGTGATGGCGCGGGTCATCGCCTGGCGGATCCACCAAGTGGCGTAGGTGGAGAACCGGTTTCCGCGCGCGGGATCAAACTTCTCGATCGCCCTGAGCAGGCCGATATTGCCTTCCTGAACCAGATCCATCGCCGGGAAAGGCGCGCGGACGTAGCGTCGGGCGGCCCAGATCACGAGCTTCAGATTGGCGGCGGCCACACGGTCACGCGCATGCCTGAAGCGCTCCAGAGCCCTCGCTAATCGTATGCCGGTCCCCCCCCATCGAGCGCCTGCCGGGGCTGCATCGAGAAGACGGGCGAAACCTGCATACGGCAAAGCGGAACCTGACATGTCCTTGCCCGGTGCATGTTCGGCAAAGAGGATACGAAGCGGTTCGAGATCACCGGCCAGAAGGTCGCCGCCGTCTGCATCCTCGTTCACGTCGATGTCGTCGCCGATGCTCTCAGGATTGTCCCCGATATCGCCTGGTTGCGAGGCTTCAATAATCCGGTCGAGCCACGTCGAAAGTTCCACCCGGTTGCGGCGGACGAAGATCAGAAGAGCCGTGCGGGCGTCGCCGAGGCTGGCGAACAGCCGGGCTTCCTCGTCCTTGCCCGGTGCGGCGTGACGGGCAATCCCCGCCTTGTAGATGTCCAGCGGATCCGTCGCCTCGCCGAGCATCTCCTCGTAGAGCTCGAGCGCTTCCGCGAGGCCTTCGCGGCGCACGGGCAAGGGGTTGCGGGGCGTGGGGTGGAACACGGCCTCGGTCCAGGCGCTGGAGGGGAGTATGCAGATCCCCGAAAGTTCCAGGGCCGCTGCTGCGATCCGGCCCTGTTCCGGCGATGCGCCGGTCAGGTCGGCAGTGATCCGGGCCTCGTCGATCCATCCCTGGCTGAGCGCGCGTGCGAAAAGTTGCGCCGAGCCGGCAGGAAGTGCTGCGGGAGGACGGCCGGGACGGGCCGGCTGGGGAATATTGATGTCGGCGCCGGCCCATGCGTCCTCCGTCGCGCGGTTCCTGTGGGTCGAAATGCCGGACTGGGTCGACGCCAGACTCGTAGCCAGACCCTGATCAGACAGGCTGGTGTCGGGGGCGTCTTCCGGAGCCCAGCCACCGTCGTCGTCCCCGTCGGATCCCGTCAGCGAGAAGCCTTCGGCCAGCGTCGGTTCAGCCCGGGAGGTCGGGGGCTCGACCACGGACGCGGCAGGGGCAGGTGAACGGGCCGGAGCAATGGTCCGGGGAGCGAGCAGGGCGTGGACAGCGTAGTGTCCGGCAGCCAAGGCGGCGTCGGCCGCGGTGCGACCCTCCGCGTCCACCGCGCCGGTGTCGGCGCCTTCCGCGATCAGGAGGCGGCAGGTCGCTGCGCGGCCGGCCTGGGCGGCCAGGATCAACGGCGTGCGTCCGCGGTCGTCGCGTGCCTCCAGAGGCGCGCCGCGTCGCAGATGGAGCAGGACGGACGCCTCTGCGCCCTTCAGAACCGCCATGCGGAAGAGAGGGGGCAGCGCTGGCGGGCGCGCGATCGTATCCGTCACGGACGCGCCGTCCGCAGCGTCAATGACGCCCTGAATTCAGCCACGTAAATGCCCCTCACCCGAATCCGTCTAGGTTGTGCCCCGTTAAGGATGCGCAAACAACGCCCGGCTGAATTGGATTGTCACTGCGACAGGTTCGGACGTAGCTGTGTTTCCGGGATGGGAAGATCCGTCTACCGGCCTGCGGGCGGGGCCGGGGGAGGAAGGGATGATCGGAGAGCTGATTTTGGGTGGACTGGTGCTCGCGTTGACGGCGCTCACTTTTGCTGCCGTATCAGGCATTAGAAGGCTCGGGGCGATCGCGGCGCATCTGGCGAGGATGGAGGGCCGGGGCGTGCGCGGGCAAACCGGGTCGGATGGAACCGAGCGGCTGGACCGGTTCCTCGACCGCGTCGAGGCCGGCCTCTATCCGGGGCTGCGTCCCGTTGACGCAGAATCCCGGGTGCTCGCGGAAATCCGTGCCCGGTATGCCGGACGTGACAGCAAGCTTTACCAGGACGCAGAGTGATGATCGAAAACCTGCTTCGCAGACAGACCGTGGCTGAATGGCGCGATCGCAACATCCTACTACTGGAGGCAGAGATGAACCTTCGCGCGACCGGGGTTCGCGAGGCGCTTGAAGCCGGTTTCACCCAGGCGACGGCGTCGGACTCACTGTTCGCCGCCGTCTCCACGGCTAACGGCCAGGTCGATGCGCTGATGCGGGCGGAATGCGAGCCGGGCATTGCCAGACTGCTGGCGACGGCCGCCGCAGAGCTTGAGGCCATAGCGCCGGATCTACAGACGCTGGCGCAATCGGTGCGTGAGTTTGCGCCGGTCTGGCCGGAGACCGGTCGCTCTGTTGCGGAGGCCGACGTCGACACGGTGGAGGACGCATCGCACGGTAGCGTCGTTCAAGCGGCCGAGGAAGCGAACTGGCTCGGCGGCATAACGGGCAGGGTCGGCCGCGGTGTCGCCGCCGTTTCACGCTCGGCCGGTGCGGCGCGGGACAGTCTGGTCAACGAACGCCTAGGCATGGTGCGTCGTTTGAGAACAGCGGCGTCGGAGCGGCTGGCCAAGTCCTGGCTCGGGGTAGACGAGTCGTCCGCAGTGCTTGCCCAAGGGATCATTCTGCTAGACCGCGTTGCGCTCGAAGCGCGGATACGGCTCACATGATCGCGGCTGCACTGGGCGAGGTGTTGCTCCGCCAGGCGCCCGAGGCGCTCCGGGCGGGTCTTGCGTCCGGCGAACTGAAGATTTTCGGTTCGGTCGTCCGGGAGGCGTCGAGCGGCCGGATCGTCGGTTTCCTCCAGGAGGCGGCCCCCTTCGCCGATGTCCTGCAGGGCCTGGCCGGCTCCGCCCTTCCCGGGATCGGCGCTGCCGGTGATCTCGGCGGGCTTGTCCAGGGGCATGCGGTTCTGCAGGGCATCGGCAGGATCGAGGAAGGGCTCTCCGCACTCACGAACCTAGTCGCGGCGGGGCTCGTACTCGACGTCGTCGGTATCGGGGTGACGATCACGACCGCCGTCGTGCTGGCGCACAAGATCGACCATCTCGGCAGGCAGATCGACGCCATGAGCCGCCAGCTCGACGATCTTGGTGTTCGTGTTGACCAGATCCGGCAGGATCTGGTCGACATCGATCTGGTCGAGGTTACGGCGCTAGCGCGAAGTTTCGACGAGGCCTGGATGCTGTCGCCGGAGCCGGCGCGACGTCGCTGGAACGAGGTTGCGGCAGCAGCGCTGAGCTACCAGAGCCGGTTCGAGATGCGCGCAGCCCGCATCCTGGCGCACGGTCCCGGTCAGGTGCTGCTCGCCGATCCGCTCCTAGACGCGGTCAGCCTGACGAGCGCGCTGCGCGTCGCTTCTCTCGCGGCCTGCGACGAGGTTGCCGCCGCCCAGGCTGCGGCGGCGGATGGCGCGCGCAGCATCGAACGGATGACAGGCGGCATAGGTCTGTCCGACTTGGCCCGCGAATGGCGCTCCGGCAGAACCGCTGTCGCCGGATCCGCCGGTGTGGCGCTTGACCAGGCCAGGGCGGGCCGGGCGCTGGAGGCCCGCGCCCGCAAGCTCAGGCAACGCGAACTGGCGGCTCATACGAGGGCCGCGCCATTGCCGCATCTGGCCTCACACGGTCTGACCGCCCGGGCCTGGCTGGAACGGGCAAGGACTGAAACCGGATCCGCCCTTCTGTTCCTGCCGGCTATCTGAGGAAGCCGGACCGGCTGCTCCAGGCGATCCGGTTGCGGTTTTCCGGCGCCGGGAGAACGCCGGGCGGCGGGAGGTCGAAGGCGCTGTGCCGTCCGCAGGTTCTCTGGAGCGGAAGGTGGTCGAGCCTTTCGGGAGGGACGCTGCTGAAGGGTGCGGCGACGAAGGGCAGGGCGCTGTCGCGTTCGAGCACGCCGAGCAGTTCGTTCGTCCAGCCGGTATAGGCCCAGTCCCGTCCGCGAGTCAGGGCGCAGATTTCCGGGAAGCGGACGACGAAGCGATCGGCAAGCTGGCGGGCAGTGGCGCTGCGGGCGTCCGGCCAGTCGAAATAGCCGTCGGCGTCAGCGCTCGAGTACCGGACCGTAAGGGGCGAGGCACCCTGCATCATCCAGGCGCCGTTTGACGGGGAAAACCGGTCTGCGCTGTCGAGCTCGATCCGCCATGACAAGGGCGAGAAAACCGGCTGGAAGCGCAGCTTCTGGAAACCCAGTCGATGCAGTTCGCTGACCATCCGGATGACGCGCTGGCCCCGTCTGACCGCTGCGGCTGTACCGGGGGTCATCGGCAAGCCTGGAGGCCCGGGCCGGCGGCAAGAGCCTCCAGAACCTTCCGGCGGTCATAGACCAAGGCGGGGCGGTGCGCGCCGCGCGAAGGGGGGGCTTCATCTGCGGGCGCGACCACGGCGTCTTTCAGCCAGGGCTGGATCCTCCGGTGCAGGCTTGACCGGTCGATCGGGGCACCGGTGGCGATCTCGAACGCGCGGTGGAAGTCGGGGTAGGTAAACCGCGCGGGCATAAGGTCGACAAAAAGGCCGGTCTCGTGACGGCGTGCCTGCAGCGCCTGCCGGGCTGTTGCGATGATGATCGCATGGTCCCGGAATGCGAGCCCGGGCAGGTGGTCGGCACGGCGCCAGACAACCCCGGCCGCATCTGATCCGGCCCTAGGACGGTGGCGGGTCCGGTCGGCGAACCCCCAGTAGGCGACGGTGATGTATCGTCCTCTCGGATCGCGGTCCGCATCGCCAAAGGCGCCGATCTGATGAAGGGTCCCCAGATCCAGGCCGGTCTCCTCCAGAAGCTCCCGCCGGGCGCAGGCCTCCAGAGAAAGATCGACGGCCGCCGGCGGCACCAAGGCGCCGGCGGCCACGGCGAGCTCGGTATCGCGAGCGCCCACCTGCAGGAAGCCGCCTGGCAGGGCGAGCCCGGCCGGCGCTTCGCCCCGCTCGATAAGCAGGATCTCCAGTTCTCCCTCATGGACGCAGAAGGCGACGACATCGGTCGTCACCGACGGGCGGGGGAAGCGGTAGGAGTGAACGGCGGTATCCATTCGCTTGACTTGGGCCTTTGTTTGTGGTGAACGCCACCACAAACTAACTCAATTGAGGGGAATGTGCAATGGCGAGAACGAGTGAGACGCATCCCCTCCGGCTTGACGAGGTAGGTTGCGGCGGCGGCGTAGTTGGTTTGACGCTGTGTCCGGGCAAGCGGGGGGCAAGCCTGTTTGGGGATCCATGGGCACGGGATCCGGACATCGATCTCGATGCGATCGTCCGATGGGGGGCTGTCGCCGTCCTGACCCTCGTGGAGAATCACGAGCTCGACCTTTTAGGCGTCGCGGATCTCGGCACCCGGGTTGAAGCCAAGGGGATGGACTGGATCCACGCACCCATTCGTGACGTGGACGTGCCGGATCCGGTATTCGAACGTCGTTGGGTCGTGATCGGTCACCGCCTTCGCGACCTTCTGCGCTGCGGAGGGCGGGTCGTCATTCATTGCCGTGGCGGTCTGGGCCGTGCCGGAATGATTGCGGCCCGCCTGTTGGTCGAGACCGGTATCCCCGCAGACGTGGCCATCTCCACTGTTCGGGACGCCCGGCCGGGCGCTATCGAGACAGCAGCTCAGGCTGATCACGTCCGCCGCACGGTCGCGCCATTGCGGGATCATGGCGAGATCGACCGGATTCTGGGCTGTCTCTTGGGCGGAGCGGTCGGCGACGGGTTCGGATATGCGGTCGAATTCAGTTCGATGCGGCAGATCCGGGCGAGCCATGGCGAGAACGGTCTCCAGCAGCCGCTTATGAAAGACGGGCGACTTGTGGTCAGCGACGACACCCAGATGACCCTTTTCACGGCGGACGCCGTGTCCGGGGTCGACCTCGACGATGCCGGGGTCATCGAGAGGGTGAGGCTCGCCTATCTCGAATGGCGACGGACCCAGGTCGAGCCCTGGACGCCGGGCGGCGCTGGGCTTCTGGCTTACGAGGCGCTGTGGGCGGATCGCGCCCCCGGAGTGACCTGCCTTACCGCCCTCGCCGGCGGAGGGCGTGGAACTCTGGACCGGCCCATCAACAACTCCAAGGGCTGCGGTGGGGTCATGCGCGTGGCCCCCATCGGTTGCCGGACCGACTGGTCGATTGATCGCGTGGGCTGGATCGCCGCATCTGCAGCGGCGCTGACGCATGGGCATCCCAGCGGTTTCTGGAGTGCGGCTGCGCTGGCCGCCGCGGTCAGGGTGCTTGTGGCGGGAGAGGACACCAATGCGGCCCTGCGCGTGATCGGCGAGACGTTGGGAAGCGATCCGGCGGCTGGCGAAACACTTCTGGCGGTGGCGAATGCGGTGGCCGCTCCGAGAGCGCCCGGCGACTGGAGTGCGGTCGCACAGGGCCGGTTCGGAGAAGGCTGGGTCGGTGAGGAAGCCTTGGCCATTGCGCTGTTCGGATTTCTGGCCAGCGACGACTTCAGGACCGTGGTGCGGCTGACAGCCAATCACGACGGCGATTCCGATTCTACGGCCTCGATCGCAGGCCAGCTGTTCGGTGCGCGGCATGGTCTCGCCGCCCTGCCTTGGGCCTGGGTGCGCCGTCTCGATGTGTTCGACGCGCTTTGCGAAGTGGCGGGCCTGTTGGTGGAAAACCGCGAGCACGGCCGGATGGCCACCATCTGAGCACACAAAGAACAGCGCAATAACCTGTCTTTATCCCTCGATCCGGATGCCTTGATGACTGTTATCACAACGACTGCAACTGCCGCCGAACGTCTGGGACGTGCCCTCGCCCGTTCTCTCCCTGTCTACGAAGGACTGCCTTCCGGGCACGGGGGGCGCTGGCGACCTCGGTCTGCCGTCTCGAAGGAGCCGTGGGAGTCACACCTCGAAGCCTATGTCTGGGAAGGCCAAGGACTGGCCGAGGTCACTGCACTGTTCAGGCGCTTGGGTGATGCGTTGCGCACGCCGGGCGATAACCGGCATGAAGCGGCCCGCGAGATCTATGCATGGGGCTTTCCGGGCCGGGTGTTCGCTCCATCGACGGAGGATGTCGACCGGGTCGTGGAATATTCCATCGCCCTGGCGGGAGGAGAGGCCGCGACGTTCGCGCCTCCGGTCTGGAATGCCTACTGGACCAAGATCGCCTGCGCGGCGACGATCGATTTTGATCTGACGCCGGGAATGACACCGCAGGCGATCCTGGACAGTCGTGTGGCGACGGCGCTCTGTCTGCGGCTTGGAGCAGCAGGAGAACCGGAAGATGTCGCCCTGGCTGCGTCCATCCTCAAGGTTCCGCCGGCGCGAACCGGGAGCGGTTTGCTGCGACAGACCTTCAGGACCGGGCGCGGGCATGTCTGGAAGGCTTGCCATGCCGCGACTTCGTCCGCCCGGCGCTGGTCGTCCCAGGCGTTCGGCTCGCAGATCCTTGTGGCCTGCGCCCGGGGCCTCAACGACACCGGGGCGGGAGGTCGATCGGACTGGACAAGTTTCGAGGTCGGGGCCGCTCTGTTCGTGGAGGGGTACTGATGACCGCTGCACAAGCTGGCGAGGCCCTACAGCCGTTTGCGGAAGAGGAGCTGCACCGCCGGGCAGCGCTGCGCGTCGCCATGCACATCCGTGGCCTGTGGGAGGAAAAGGGAAGTTCGGACACCCGATTGCTGGAAGCCTTGCTGATTCCGGACCGTTTCACCCTTATGGGGCGGTCCTTGGCTGCGCCGGGTCATGGACGGCGCGAGCATGTTGTTCCCCGCAAGGTCATCGTTGACGAGTGTCATCGTATGCTTGTGCAGGGAGTCGACGACGCACGGATCGCGGCCTTCATCATTGAGCACGTTAAGATCGTGATCATTTCGGATGAAGAGTGCCTTCGACTGGATCGAACCCTCGGACTGAGGCAGCGGATGCCGGATGGATGGACGCCCGGCGAAAATGTCTATGCCCGCCTTGATGCAGCCGGGATTGAATGGATGCCCATTGTTCGGTGAGCTTGTTCGACCGCAGCTGGGGTGCGACCGAATTTATCGTGTCGGTTTGCGATAACGGTCTTATCCCAAAGCTAGAGGTTTGGCACTTGAGAGACATCATTCCTACTGCCGATGGTGCAGGCATGTCAGCTGCAGCGCGCCTCAATGGTACGGCTATGCAGAGTCTTTTCCTTACGCTTGAGCGGCATTGTGGCGGATCGCGGAGGGCAGGGGTTTGAGTGAAGCAGGCGCACGGATCTACGGGCTATCCAAGTCCAGAGTGACGGCCTTTGAGCAATGCCCGCGCCGCCTTTGGCTTGCGGTTCACCGCCCGGATGCGGCGGTCCATGATTCAGGTGCAGAAGCCCGATTCGCCACAGGGCACGAAGTAGGCGAAATCGCCTGCCGCCTGCTTCCGGAGGGCGTCATGATCGAGGCAGATCCGGATCTTGGCGCGGCGCTTGACGCCACGACCGCTCATCTTGAATCCGGCGCCCGGACGCCTCTCTTCGAGGCGACATTCCAGCACGACGGAGTGCTGGTGCGTGTCGATGTTCTGGAGCCATCAGGTGGCGCCGCTTGGCGGATGGTGGAGGTCAAAAGTTCAATCAGGGTCAAGGATTACCATCTTGGTGATCTTGCAACCCAGGTCTGGGTAGCCCGGGAGACAGGGCTCCAGATCGCCGAGGCAGCAGTCCGCCATATCGACGCGGATTTTGTCCTCCAACGCGAAGGCGACTTCTCGGGGCTGTTCGCCGACACGGACTGTCTCGATGTGATCGAGCCGATTGTCGCCGGGCGCAGCGCCGTCGTGCGCGAAGCGCGGGATGTACTTGCTGGCGAGGAGCCGGAACGTGAGACCGGCGATCACTGCTCCTCGCCTTTCCCATGTGAGTTCCGTGCCTGGTGTGATCGCAACGCGCCGCCGGGGCCGGAATGGCCGGTGACCGTTCTCCCGCGGGGCGGCGGAAAACGCTGGCTGGCCGAGGGCTTGGCAGACCTTGGTGACGTTCCTCTCGACAGGTTGAGCAACGCTATGGAGCAGCGGGTCTGGAGGGCTACAATGTCCGGCGAGACCTGGCATGATGTTCAAGGCGCGCGGCGGGCGATGGCGGGCTGGACTTGGCCGAGAGCATGGCTGGACTTCGAGACCATTGGGCCGGCCGCCCCGCGCTGGGTTGGAACCAGACCGTATCAGCAGGTGCCGTTCCAATTCTCGCTTCACGTTGAGGAGGAGGGCGGCGCCGTGGAGCATCATGAGTTCCTGAGCCTGGACGGCCTTGATCCGCGACGGGCCTGCGCTGAAGCTTTGGTCGCTCTTACGCCGACTACGGGCGCAGTGATCGCCTACAACGCAAGTTTCGAGCGAAGCCGTATCACCGAACTGGCGGCGACCTTCCACGACCTTGCTGCATCGTTGGAAGCGATTGCCGATCGTATTGTCGACCTGCTGCCGGTCACACGTGCCAACTGGTATCATCGGGACCAGCGCGGCAGTTGGTCGATCAAGGCTGTTCTGCCGACCATCGCGCCGGAACTGGACTACGCTGCCCTTGCGGTGAAGGACGGCGGGCAAGCGCAGGAAGCCTACCTGGAAGCCACCTCCGGAAGGGCGACGCCTGAACGCGGGCAGGCGTTGCGTCACGGTTTGCTGAAATACTGCCGTCGGGACACCGAGGCGATGGTCGTGCTTGCGCGACGGCTGGCTCGCCTGAACTGATCTGCCCGCAGAGGCTTGGAGAAGCGTCTCCAATCCGCCGTTGAAGGTCGACTTCTGCAATGTTCCAGGCATGTGTGGTGGCAGCAACGCACCCTCGGGCAGACCGGAAAGGAAAACAGATGGAGCGCGGACTACGCCAGCGGTTGACGCGGGAAGCCAATCGTCTTTCGCGTGAGACGTTCGACCGGGATGTGACATCGGAGCGGCTGGTGATCATTCGCGACCGCCTCGCGGAAATCGACGCCCAGATATACGGGCCGCGTCCCGGGGCTCACGCCGCTTCTAACTGAAGCGGTCAGAGACGCCCGGACAGCGATCCTGTGAGATGGGACGTTGAGGCGCCCACATTGTCAGGAGCACGGTAGCATGGTCCATCACGTCTTCACTCGATAGGACCTGTATAGCCGGGTCTGGAGCGAGCCGGTGCTGACCATCGCGCGCGAGCTTGGGGTCTCGGATGTCGGTCTGGCCATCGTTTGCCGCGCGTAGAAGATCCAGACGCCGCCGCGCGGGTACTGGTTCAGGTTCAAGAGCGGCAAGTCCGTCAACAAGCGGCTGCGACTGCCGGCTTGGTCAGGCAAGCCAGATCGCGTCGTGATCGCTCCGGCGACCAAACCGTCCACCCGCTCTGCGTCGAGCGTGTCGACACCGTCCAGCGCCTTCACCAAGCGAGCCGTTGACTGGCCGCCGTCGATCAGGACCTTGGCGTTGCGCGTCATCAACAGGAAGGTGTCGCCGCTGACATTCAGCGCATCGAAATAGGCCATGGTCAGCGACTTGGGCGCTGTGGGGCAGCCGTCGTCACGCGATTCGTCCGCGCACGGTTCGCGAGGCTTGCCGGTTGCTCAAGGTGGCCATCATTTTGAGGCTTTCGGATCCGGGACGACAATCCGCCCAAGGCGTTGCGCAACTGGTCAGCCATGGCCGTGTCGGCGTCGCCGGGTTCGTATGGTTGGTATAGCCAGACAGTGCTGTCAGGTTAATCGAGGCGGGCCGCAACTTGCCCAACGCGACGAAATCTCAGGCGACAGCGACGGCCCACGCCGCGTCTGCCCCAGCGCGGAAGCGGCGGAGGTTCGGTCGGCTGATGAGATGTCGTTGGGCGTAGAAGGTGTTGTAGAT
>Ga0160445_100727_pt1 | contig 12908 bp, 9 predicted proteins | sample HID1972M_E1MG_FD_108215 | JGI IMG/M metagenome (GOLD analysis project Ga0160445, IMG submission 108215) | Enriched pill bug-associated microbial communities from UW Madison campus, WI, USA - HID1972M_E1 MG | ecosystem: Host-associated > Arthropoda: Insects > Digestive system > Unclassified ... | reverse complement strand
CCTTAATCTTCACTTGACCTACGTCACAGTTCGGGCTCGGTTGCTCAAGCCACTCCACATGTCCTTCAACGCCTTGCAATGCCTTCACGGTGCCTCCATAGTTGAGTCATGACTGAGCCCGGCGCCTTGGCACCGGGCTTTTCGCATTATGTCCGGCTTCAACGGAACCGGCGAATTCAAAGACGACCTAATATGCGTTATCAATTGCCCCAACGGCGAATCAGCATGAAGCATTTCATTCCTAGCAGTGCCCTGGCGCTGTGCATCGGCCTCGGCACCCTGTCGATGTCTGCCAGCAGTTTCGCCGCCAACAGCTGGGACAAACTTCAGCCGGATCGCGATGAAGTAGTGGCCAGCCTCAACGTCGTTGAGTTGCTCAAGCGCCACCACTACAGCAAACCGCCGTTGAACGATGCCCGCTCGGTCATCATCTATGACAGCTACATCAAGCTGCTTGATCCATCGCGCAGTTATTTCACCGCCGCAGACATCGCCGAATTCGACAAGTGGAAGACGCAGTTCGACGACTTCCTCAAAAGCGGCGACCTCAACGCCGGCTTCACCATCTACAAGCGCTATCTGGATCGCGTCAAATCGCGTCTGGACTTCGCCATCGCCGAGCTTAACAAAGGCGTCGACAAGATGGACTTCAACACCAAGGAAACCTTGCTGATCGATCGCAAGGACGCTCCTTGGCTGAAATCCACTGCAGAACTTGATGACCTGTGGCGCAAACGCGTCAAGGACGAAGTCCTGCGCCAGAAGATCGCCGGCAAAGATCCGAAGCAGATTCAGGAAACCCTGACCAAGCGCTACAAGAACCAATTGGCGCGCCTGGATCAGACCCGTCCGGAAGACATCTTCCAGGCGTACATCAACACCTTCGCCATGTCGTACGACCCGCACACCAACTATCTGTCGCCGGATAACGCGGAAAACTTCGACATCAACATGAGCCTGTCCCTCGAGGGCATCGGCGCCGTGTTGCAGAGCGACAACGACCAGGGGAAAGTCGTGCGTCTGGTGCCGGCAGGCCCGGCCGACAAGACCAAACAGGTCGCCCCGGCGGACAAGATCATCGGCGTTGCCCAAGGCAACAAAGAGATGGTCGACGTGGTCGGCTGGCGTCTCGACGAAGTGGTCAAACTGATTCGCGGCCCGAAAGGCACCGTGGTGCGTCTGGAAGTGATTCCGGCGAGCAACGCGCCGAACGACCAGACCACCAAGATCGTGCCGATCACCCGTGAAGCGGTGAAGCTAGAAGACCAGGCGGTGAAGAAGTCCATCCTCAACCTGAAACAGGACGGTAAGGACTACAAGCTCGGCGTCATCGAGATTCCGGCCTTCTACCTCGACTTCAAAGCGTTCCGCGCCGGTGATCCGGACTACAAGAGCACCACCCGCGACGTTAAAAAACTGCTGACTGAACTGCAGAAAGAAAAAGTCGACGGTGTGGTTATCGACCTGCGCAACAACGGCGGCGGCTCCCTGCAGGAAGCCACCGAGCTGACCAGTCTGTTCATCGACAAAGGCCCGACCGTACTGGTGCGTAATGCCGATGGCCGTGTCGACGTGCTCGAAGATGAAAACCCGGGCGCGTTCTACAAAGGCCCGATGGCGCTGCTGGTCAACCGCTTGTCCGCCTCGGCTTCGGAGATTTTCGCCGGCGCCATGCAGGACTACCATCGCGCGCTGATCATCGGTGGCCAGACCTTCGGTAAAGGCACCGTGCAGACCATTCAGCCGCTCAACCATGGCGAGCTGAAACTGACCCTGGCCAAGTTCTACCGGGTCTCCGGTCAGAGCACCCAGCATCAGGGCGTGCTGCCGGACATCGACTACCCGTCGCTGATCGACACCAAGGAAATTGGCGAAAGCGCTCTGCCGGAAGCCATGCCGTGGGACACCATCCGCGCGGCCATCAAACCGGCGGCCGATCCGTTCAAACCGTATCTGGCTCAGCTCAAATCCGAGCATGACGCCCGCACGGCGAAAGACGCGGAGTTCGTGTTCATCCGTGACAAGCTGGCACTCGCGCAGAAGCTGATGGAAGAAAAAACCGTCAGCCTCAATGAAGCCGAGCGTCGCGCGCAACACACCGACATCGACGCCAAGCAACTGGCGATGGAAAACATCCGTCGCAAAGCCAAAGGCGAAGAGCCGCTCAAAGAGCTGAAGAAAGAAGACGACGACGCCCTCACGGCCGCCGAGCCGGACAAGGTCAAACCAGAAGACGATGCCTACCTGAGCGAAACCGGGCGCGTGCTGCTGGATTACCTGAAGCTGAGCAATCAGGTGGCGAAGAAGTAAGTGATGGCAATTTAATGCTGACGATCCCCGGATCGTCATCAAACAGTCATCATTCTGTCGTGCAATAAAGGACTGGGAGCCACTCTCCAACGAGAGCGCTCCCAGTCCTTTTTTTATCGCCAGAGATTGCCATGACCACGACCGAACAGCTGAGTGCCTTGAGCTCGATCCTGACTCAAAGCGGATTGCACAGCCTGTTCCAGCCGATCATCTGCCTCTCCGAGCGCCGCATTCTCGGCTACGAAGCGCTGACACGCGGCCCGTCCAACAGCCCTCTTCACTCGCCGATTGCCTTGTTCGCCGTGGCGCGACAGGCCGGACGTTTGAGTGAGCTGGAAATCGCCTGCCGCCAAAGCGCTTGCCGTCGTTTCAATGAACAGCAACTGCCGGGCAAACTGTTTCTCAACGTCTCGCCCGAGTCATTACTCGAAGCAGCGCATCAACCGGGACGCACGCTGCAACTACTGCAGGACTTCGGCATTCCACCCAGCCAGGTCGTCATTGAACTGACCGAACAAACACCCATCGACGACTTCCAGCTGCTGCAAACCGCACTGCATCACTACCGTGCGATGGGCTTCTCCATCGCGCTGGATGATCTTGGCGCCGGTTATTCGAGCCTGCGCCTGTGGTCGGAACTGCGCCCGGATTACGTAAAGATCGATCGGCACTTCATCGACGGCATTCATCAGGATGCGCTGAAACGCGAATTCGTCGGCTCGATCCTGCAAATCGCCAAAGCCTCCCGCGCGCAAGTCATCGCCGAAGGCATCGAACTGCCGGAAGAACTCGCGGTGCTCACCGAAATGGGCGTCGACCTGGTGCAAGGCTATTTGCTCGGCCGCCCACAAGAACACCCACCGCGCGACGCCCGCACGTTGATGCCCAAACACGACAGCAGCAGCGTTGCGCTGAACGACGAAGGCAGCGACCTCAGCGCCCTGCTCAACGACCAACCCGCCGTAGCGCGTGACACACCGACCGCGACCGTACTGGAAGCCTTCCGCCGCCAGGCCAACCTCAACTCACTGGCCGTACTCGACGAACAGCGTCAGCCGTGTGGCATCGTCCATCGACATTCCTTGTCGGATGCACTGCTCAAACCGTTTGCCACTGACTTGTTTGCGCGTAAACCGATTAGCCGATTGATGAATGACGACTTTCTCGCGGTGGAAATGAGTCAGTCGTTGCAGCAAGTGAGCCGCCTCATCACCAGCCGCGCTCGGCAGCGGATCGAAGAGGATTTCATCATCACCCTCAACGGCAGCTACCTCGGTCTCGGCCGGGTGATCGACGTGCTCAAACTCATCACCGAACTGAAAATCCAACAGGCACGCTACGCCAACCCGCTGACCTTGCTGCCTGGCAATGTGCCGATTCAGCAGTGCCTCACCCGCCTGCTGCAACAGGGTCGAGAATCAGTCATCTGCTACGTCGACATCGACAGCTTCAAACCCTTCAACGATATCTACGGGTACGGACGCGGAGACGAAGTGTTGTTGTGTTTGGCTCAATGCCTGAATGAACGCGTCGACCCCACCCGAGATTTCGTTGGCCACATTGGTGGCGACGACTTCCTGTTAGTCCTCGGCCCTGAAGACTGGCGCAAGCGACTCAATCAACTGCTCGACGACTTCCAAAGCCAATGCCGCCGCTTCTATCGCCCCGAACACCTTGAGGCAGGCTGCTTCATCGCACCGAACCGCCAAGGCGTGCGGCAGGAGTTTCCGCTGTTGTCGCTATCCATTGGCGTCGTGCATCTGCATCCCGAAGCCTGCGCACAGCTTGATGCCAGTCAGCTTGCGGAAATGGCATCGCAGGCGAAGCATCATGCGAAGAATGTTCCGGGGTATAGCGTGCATCTCATCGACAGTATGAATGCTCTACCTTTTACCGAAGCACTCGTTTCGGGCCATCGTTAAATTTTCGAATAAATCCGAAACTACCATGCAGAACGATCTTCACTAGCCGCTTTTGCAAGATCCAGCTTCCAAACCTCTATCGCCAATTTATAGATATCCAAGAAAAAACCGCGTGGATTATCTAGCGAGTCCCACTCTCCACGAGGCCAACTTGCGGCTTCGCACGGGTCGATCTCGAACAAAAGCTGAAAGTCGTATGTTGGATCTTCTAGTTTTACTTTCAGGTACTCAAGTAATACAAGCCTATGCCTATAGGAGAGGTACGGCAGATTCAGGCAATACTTTCTGATCAGAACCTCTCGATCACCAGACTCATTGGGATTGTAGGCTCCAAGCTCTACACCTCGAGTTTCTTCTCGGTCATAAACATCGAACACACCAATGAACCACATTAAACTTGGTTCAAAACACTCGTTCAGATACGGATCTTTCAACATTATTTCTTCTCCGACGGAAATCACGAAAAAAGCAATTGCGATTTCGGCTTTCAAATCGAACTTCAAACCAGCTCATACTTTCATTCACAATCGGACTATCAGGATCGTTGCGGCTCGGTTTATACCCTCGCCCGGCCCCTAGCAATCAGAATCTGACTATCGGAGTTCGATTCTGATCCTTGCACGCATGCATATCTAAGCCATGCCTACCCCTTACCACCATCTTTTAAGACATTCAAATGTGCCGCATGAAATGGAAACTGCAAACTGTATACGCCTCTAACGACTTTGTATTACGAAACCACAAGAACAGACTTTTATTAAAAACACTTACCACTTCGTTCGATCTTCCAAGCTAGCCATCGTCAAATCTTCCGCCCAATAAATCATAGCTAGCCGATATACATCTTCAAAAAACACCCTTGAATTATCCATCTCATCCCACCCATCAGGAAACGACGAACAAACCTCAGGATCATATTGAAAAAGTGATTCAAAATCGTAACCATCATTTTCCAACGCAAACTGTAAACACTCTACAAGTAAGAACTTATGCCGATACGACCGCTTCATGGGCATGCAGTACTTTATAATAAGCACCTCCCTATCCGCCGCCACGTTCGGGTCATATTTTTCAAGCTCCTCACCTAAGGTTTCCTCACGATCATAAACATCAAAACAGCACAAAAAGTATGAAGGAGTAGGTAGATATGGCTTTTGCGTTTCAGGATCGATAAACATAAGTCACTCAGTAGGATAAAGAGTAAATGGAATGCCTGTAACAGGATCGAACTTCATTTCAAAACCGCCCATATTGGTAACCAATCTAGGATTTTCTTTCTCCCTCCCATTTGGCTTATAACCCTCCCCTGTATCAGGAAGCCTCATCTTAACGACGTTGGCACCCTGACGATCCTGTCCGGTGTAACGAGGTAGCCCACTTTCAACTCTAGTTGTTGCGAGGGTGTAGGCTTCAAGCATTATTTCCCAACTGTAAAATCTTGAGCTCGGATTGCCTATACCAGCATTTCGACCTCTTCTTTGTTGACCCGTAATCGGATCGGTTCCATCAATAGCCCTTTGTTTGAATTTCTCATCTGGTAGCTCAGGATCATGCTTTCCAACCATATGCATTCCCTGAGTATCGTTGAGCCTCACAATTTCTCTCTTCGCAGCCTCCCTCGCGCTTAATTTTGGCGCGGGCAGCGCAGGCTCCCCCTCATCAACCTTAGCCCCACCAATCCCACCCGGCACCTCACACCCAGGCCTATTCGGCGGTGGACAATTGGAGTTCAACCCCAACGGATCCACCCACCCAATCGGGTTCGGCGTGTACTGGTACTGATTCAACCCACCCGCGAGCTTCACCGGATCCGGCGTCAAATACCGTCCCAGGCGCGGGTCGTAATACCGATGCCGGTTGTAGTGCAGCCCACTCTCCGCATCGAAATACTGCCCCTGAAACCGCAGCGGCTGATCCAGGTATTCCTCAGCCGCCAACGTCACCGCCGCGACTTTCCCGTAGGCGTCGTACTGCGCCGACCAGACGATTTCTCCGCTGTAATCGGTCAGCTCCAGCGGCGTGCCGAGGTGGTCGTTCTGGTAGTAAAACGGGCAGGCCTTTTTCGGGCCTTTGCCGTCGAGCAGTGCTAACGGACGGAAGGTGCCGGGTTCGTAGACGTAGCTGCGGTATTCGCTCTGGCTGCTTTCGGCGACGAGGTTGTCGCCTTGCCAGAAGAATTCAGTGGTGGCGCCGTCGACGGTTTTGCTGATGCGTCTGCCGAAGGCGTCGTAACGGTAAGACGCGGTTTTGCCGTCGGGGCGAGTCAGGCCGATCAGTCGGTGTTGGCAGTCGTAGCGGTATTCGGTGACGAGTTTGTGCGCGGTGCCGCGACGTTCGCGGATCAGGTTGCCGAAGGCGTCGTAGTCGTAATGGCGGTCGCCCTGCATCAACAGGCGGTTGCCTTTGATTTGGCTCGGGCCAGGGCGATCCTGCATGAGCAGGTTGCCGGCCGGGTCGTTGGCGTAGGTTTCCGGGAGTTCGTCGCGGGAGCGGCGGACGCGGGTCAGTCGGTCGAGGGCGTCGTAGTAATAGCTGCGCTGACCGTGGCGGCTATCGGCGATGCTCGCCAGGTTGCCGTTGACCGCGTAGCTGTAGTGGCGCAGGTACAGTGGGCTGGATTGTTGATTGACGGCGTGGGCCTGAAGACGACCCTGTTCGTCGTAGTGATAGTGGCTGTGCAGCAAACCTTGCTGACGGGTTTGCTCGCGACCGAATTCGAACTGATGCGTGGTCAGGCGTGCGCCGTTGAGGTCGATCGCGGTCAGCGCGCCGCCCTTGGCATGGTGGTAATCGAGTTTGCTGTTGTCCGGCAAACGCATGCGTTTGAGCTGGCCGCAAGCGTCGTAGGCATAGCGCAGAGTGCCCCAGCCCTGGTGCTCGGTGATCAGCCGATCCTGGCGGTCGTATTCGAAGGCCAGCGGATGGTTCTGGCCATTATCGACACCGATCAAGCGACCGAGACTGTCGTACTGGTAGCTGACCTTCACTCCGTCCGGCAGGGTTTTAACCAGCAGACGCCCGGCGCCATCGCGTTCGTATGCGGTGACTAAACGTGAGTCGTCATCGCCAAACTCGGTCTTTTCCAGCAGGTGACCGTTGAGGTCATACACGTAAGCGGTACGGCGCCCATCGAAACCGGTTTCCTGTCGGATTAATCCGGTCGGCGTGTAATCCAGCCGATATTTCTCACCCGACTCGTTCTCGATTTCCGTGAGCAGCAGTTGGGCATGGTCGTAGCGATACTGAACCCGCGTGCCGTCGTGGTTAATGCGGCGGGAGACGAGATGCAGGTCATCGTCGTATTCATACCGGGTGACGTGCCCCAGCTCATCACGCTCGGCGGTGACCTGACCGTAAGCGCCATAGCTGTATGCACGCGTGGCACCCGTAGGAAAAGTCGTCTGAACCAGTCGGCCAACGGCGTCCCACTGCTGTCGCGTAACGGCGCCATGTTGATCAACCGTGGTCGTCCGCCGTCCCAAAGCATCGTAGGAAAAACGCCGTACACCACCCTCAGGCAACGTCTCTTCAACCAGTTGGCCGAGGTCATTCCAGGCCAGCAGATGACGGCTGGTGTCCGGATAACGGATCGAAACCAGTTGCCCACGAACGCTGTAGTAGTAATGAGTGACCTGTCCGTCAGGATCGACGGCCTCGGTGATGTCGCCCTCGGCATTGCGCCGATAAATCCAAACCGCATCGCCACGCGAACGCCGATGCAGGAAACCGTTGCGATACTCGTAGGACGTTGGCGCATCCGCTGCCGGAATCAGCGCGATCAGTCGTCCAACATCGTCATAGCGGTACTCGGTGACAGACCCCAAAGCATCCTGTTCTGCGATCAACCGTCCCTGATCGTCGTAGGCCTTGAGCTGCTCGCCACCATCCGCCTCAACCTTGCGCACCAGTCGCGCTCGGTCGTCGTGGACATAAACCTCTTCAGTGCCATCGACGTACTGCACCGCCACACTGCCGTCGTCGCTCCAGACGTAACGCGTGTCCATCTGCGAAAACGATGCCCAGTGCCGTACACAACGCGCAGCCTTGCCAGCCCGTTCCCATTCCCAGAAAAAACTCGCACCACCGGTCAGCTGTCGCTGCAGGATGACCTGCGCGTCGTCGTAGTCGTAGCGCTCGCTTTCACCTGCGGCATTGGTCGCCGCGAGCAAACGCTGACGCGCGTCATAGCAATAACTGACGAGGGTTTGCTCGGTACGCCACGCCTCTTCAAGGCGCTCGGTCGTATGAAAACTCTGGTAGTCGATCGCAATCAGTTGCGCACGGTCGTAGCGCAACTGCAGCGCCCGCCCCGCGCCATTGTCGAGACGACTGATGCGATCCTGACGATCGCGGCTGATGCGTAAACGGTTGTCGTACGCATCGCTGATCGACGTCAGACGCCCGGCCCGAAAGTGGTAAAACCGCGCCGTTTCCCCAGCCAGCGCTAGGATCAATTCCTCCGGTTCATCCCCGAGAAAAATTGCTGCCCGCGACAAACTGTTGTGAATAGAAGGCCGCTCAACATTCGGCAGCGGAAACCGTGTGCGCCGATTCTCGTGATCGACCCAAACTACCGTGTCGCCATCAAATTCCAGCCGATGCGCCAGCGAATGGCTCCAGCCAAACCCCAGGCCGACATCGATTTCCACCGCACTGGTGCGATACAACCGAGTGAATTCAAGCGGCAACACGCCGTCGAGCACAGCATCCGTCAGCGTCAGCAGTTCCTCACCGGTGACCATCGACACCGGACAACCGTTGGTGCACGTAGCTGAAGCGCAATCAGCGCTGTCCCCGTTGGGATTTTTCGCCTGATCCGGAGCGTCATCGTGGTGCTCGTCTTTCTTCAGCAAGGCGTTGCGCTTGGCGTCCCAACGCAACTGCATCCGGCCTTTTTTCACCCCGGCGGCAATCCCGCGTGCAGCGACTTTTTTGTATTTGTCGACGTACTTGATGAAGCCTTCGACGATGGCAAACATCGCCTTCAGCAACCGCGTCAACGCTGACAACAACTGCGCGGCGCGGTCAGCCAGGCGCAGCGTCAGATAAGCGATGCCGGCACCCGCACCGACAAACGTCAGCACGACGCCGATCAGCACATCGATCAGCACCTGCACGATCATCATTGACGCCGCTTCGGCGGTTTTGCCGGCGATTTCGCTGGGCGGCAGCATCTCCAGCCAAAGGCTGGCGCTACGCAGCAGCAAACACAGCGCCGCTTCATCGCTCATCAGTAGTTGCAGCTTTTCCATAACATCGGGAGCCGTCTCCGCCAGCTCCTTCAGCTGCGTGGCCCCAGCCCCCAACCGCTCGGCAAAGGCCCCGGGATCCTTGAGAATGTCCGAGAGCAAACCGATGCTGTCCCACACTCCCTCGATCGCAGCCCAACTTCCGGCCAGCATGCCGTTGCTTGCCGATGTCGCCACCGACTGCGACCACTGCGGTTTAAAACCCTGCCACTCACCGCGCAGCCAGCCGTCGAGTTCACGGGTCAGGCCGTCGTAGGCTTTAAACAGGTCATCAACCTGGTCCGTGGTGACCTCGCTGTGCACCAGCACCCGATAGAACTTGCCCGCTGTGCCCTTGAACAAGCCTTTGCCTTGCGCATCAAGGGTTACGGGGGTGATTTCGCCACTGTCCATGGCGATCACATCGACGGTGATATTGCCGAGCGCGATGTCGTACACCGACTCGAACTTGCTCTCGATCAACATCGGCCCGTCCTTCGGGCACTGGACGACGCCGGAGAAAAACTCGTTATCGGTGCTGCTGACAACGGTGCTGTTTTCGCCGAAGCGGATGATCCGCTCCATGCCCATCAGCGACGGCAGATCCGCCGCGTGGCTGACCTTGTCCGCAGCACGGCTGGCCCAGTGCTTGAGCTGTTCGCGGTAGAGACTGAGGCTGGCGGGAAAACTGTCGAGTTCTTGCTCGATGCGAGCGATGGCGTCCATCAGCGCACGTCAGAGCGCGAATTGGACGGGTTAATCGGGTCGAACATGAGCGTTCCCTCGCGCAAAAAAATAGGCGCGGGAACTGTGCGGGGGATCAATCAGGAAAGAAGTCGGCCAAGTAGGCGATGGTTGTAGGACTAATCTGTAAACGCTTACCCACAGCTAAACAAAAGAAGCCAAAACGCAAACAGGGCGTGAGGTTTCCCTCACGCCCTGTTTATTAATGACGAGATTTACTGCCTGGAATCGCGCGAACTCAATTCTTGCAGTTTGTGCTCGGCCAATGGGTGCCCAGCCTTGGCGGCCATGCTCCACCAGCGCGCAGCCTCCTCTGGATCCGGCGCCTTGCTCGGCGTACCGGCAAGGCTGATCACGCCGACCTGATAGGCCGCTTTGCCATCGCCGGCCAGTGCCGCCAGACGCAGCAGTCGCACGCCCTCTTCACGCGCGCCCAGACCCACACCGCGAAAGGTCAGAATGTGCCCGTAAAAGCTTTGCGCGCCGACATCGCCGAGGTTGGCCATGCGCGCAAATTGCCCTTCCATCCAGCGCCAGACGGGCGACTGGCGAACACACCACGACCAATGAAACAGCCTACGGGCCAGCCAGTAACTGGCCCGCGCCTTGAGGCGTAAAAACACTCAGGCCTCCGCCGATTCCGGGTACTCGTATTCGAACACTCTGACCACTTCGGAAGCGTGCCAAGACGCGGCGGCAACACCATCGGAAGGCCCGGAAAAACGCCCCAGACGTTCAACACATTCAAAAAAACCGGTGCGCGGTAGACGGCTCGCGCCTTGGCTGATTACCAGTGAACTGCGCAGCGGTTGCTCAGCCTTGGCATCCAGCGCGGCGAGATGTTCAAGTGCAGCGGTCAGGGTTTGCATGGCCGGTGTCGGCAGTTGCAGACGCTCCAGCAAGGCTCGGTACGTCAGCAGATGACGCTGTCGGCGCGCCTGATCCAGCTCCCCCAGCAACCCGTCCCAATGTTGACGACTGATGCGTACGCTCACGATTCATCCCTCCAACCTGGCACCGTCAATTCCCAGGCCAGGCTGCGGCGGATTGCGGCGTCGGGCGCACGCTCACCACTTTCGATCATGGCCAGATAAGACGGGCTGATGCCTACCGTGCGGGCCAGCGCCTCGATGGCGATGCCCTTCCCTTCGCGCAAACTGCGGAGTTGATCCAGACCTGGAAGAATCGGGTCTGAAGTGGCCGCGACAGGCGCTGGAGCCGGACGCGACGGTGTTTCGTTGAGACCTGCTGCTTTGAGTAACGCCTGATATTGAGCCCATGGCAGAACCGCGTATTCGGGTTCGCCATCGCGTGCAATTATCTGAATATCCATGACTACCCCGTAGGACAACAACACTTAGCGAGTCGGCACTTTTCCCTAGAAGTGTAATCCTAACAGCGGCTAAGGTCGCGGGGGCGATCTATCTATCGCAGGTCTTGGTTATTCAGGGCTTTTTCGGGCCTTCCAGTTGCAGTTGTTCGGGGGTATCGGGGAGACGTTCGGCAACCGCGAGTTTTTCCGGACGCTGACGACTGCGCCACAGGCGGAACGCGTTGAGTTCTTCGTCGAGGGTTTTCATCAGCCAGGCGAGCACGGCGATGTCGTCGAGCATGCCGAAGACCGGGATGAAATCCGGAATGGCATCGACCGGACTGAGGAAGTACATCAACCCCGCCACCACCGAGACCAACGCCTTGCCACTGATTGCGCGGTACTCGCCACGCCAGTAAGCCAGGCACAGCGCCTGCAGCAAACGCAGGTCATCTTTGAGCTTGCCGAGGCGATTGCCTTGCGCGGCGCCTTTGCTGGCCACGGCGAACAATAAAGTCGGCAGGCGACCACGGGCCAGCAAACGGCCAGCCAGGGGCAGGAATCGAGCGAAATTCCACGGAGTTTTCATCTATTCCTCCCGTTGAAATGTTATCCACACAAATTGTGGATAACCTTGTGAACAGAGCTGCATTTCGGCGCTGAGAGCCCCGGTTTATAAGGGCCGCGCTCAGATCGGGCGTTTTTTACTCACATAAAAAACCCCAATATTTCATTGACTTGGCGGCTCAGGGCGTCTAGCGCGGGCAGCCTCAAAGCTATGACTCCCCTGACCGGCATCGGTTCGCTCTGTTTACGCCCGCCAACCTGCAGATGCAACAACGCCCCGCTTAAGCGAGGCGTTGTTGTTGAAGCCGAAGCTGCTTACTTGGCAGCAGCAGCGTCTTCTTTGGCTGGATCCTTGATGGCCAGCAGTTCCAGGTCGAAAACCAGAACCGAGTTGGCCGGGATTGCCGGGCTTGGCGATTGCGCGCCGTAAGCCAGATCGCTAGGGATGTACAGTTTGTACTTCTCGCCAACGTGCATCAGTTGCAGACCTTCAACCCAACCCGGGATCACGCCGCTTACTGGCAGATCGATCGGGCTGCCGCGCTCGACGGAGCTGTCGAATACGGTGCCGTTGGTCAGCTTGCCGGTGTAGTGAACGGTCACTACGTCGGTCGGCTTAGGCTGTGGGCCGTCGGCCTTTTTGATGACTTCGTATTGCAGACCCGAAGCAGTCGTTGTCACGCCTGCTTTCTTGCCGTTTTCTTCGAGGAATTTCTTGCCAGCGGTTGCCGACTCTTCGCTCATCTTGGCCATACGCTCTTCGGCACGCTTTTGCAGCGCGGCGAAAGCTTCAACCAGTTCTTCGTCTTTCAGCTTCTGTTCTTT
>Ga0160445_100723_pt1 | contig 12969 bp, 6 predicted proteins | sample HID1972M_E1MG_FD_108215 | JGI IMG/M metagenome (GOLD analysis project Ga0160445, IMG submission 108215) | Enriched pill bug-associated microbial communities from UW Madison campus, WI, USA - HID1972M_E1 MG | ecosystem: Host-associated > Arthropoda: Insects > Digestive system > Unclassified ... | reverse complement strand
TTCGGTGGTTGGTGCCGCACAAAAATATGGTGAAGAAGCACTTAAGATTGCTACCACTGTTAAACTTGAACGGGCTCTTTGGATAATTCCCGTTTCTTTTATCACTGCATTATTGTTTAAAAACGAAAAGAACCGGATAAAAACTCCTTATTTTATTTTATTATTTGTTGTTGCAATGGTGATTAATACGTTTATACCGCAAATATCCTCTTTAAGCCGAGCAATTGTGCTTATTGCGAAAAAGGGATTGACCCTTACTTTATTTTTGATTGGGACAGGACTCACATTAAAATCGATTCAAAAAGTTGGTGTAAAACCATTGCTTCAAGGTATAATATTATGGATTTTCATTTCAGCAATATCTCTGTTAGTCATACTGAAAGCAGTTAACTAATCTTTTATGAGTGTCCGTAGATGAATGACGCCCAGATCTGCTTGGAAGAATAACTGTACCATTGAAATATATAAAACTGATACTGTATTTATTGAATGTCCTGTCTATTTTTGCATAAATAATTAAAAATAAATATGACAGCGGTAAATATTACCAGACTAACAGAAAGCACTGCTACCGGTTGGATCAATGGGTTCATCGGTGTACTGATCTTTAGCGGCTCGTTACCTGCAACAAGGGTGGCTGTCCTCGATTTCAATCCTGTATTTTTAACCGTTGCGCGCGCAACTATTGCAGGTTTGATTGCTCTTTGTGTTCTACTAATTTTCAAAGAAAAGCGCCCTACAAGAAAGCAGCTTACATCTTTAACCATTGTCTCAATAGGTGTAGTGGTGGGATTTCCACTGCTGAGTGCACTGGCTTTGCAATATATCACCTCGGCACATTCCCTTGTCTTCCTTGGTCTATTACCGCTTACAACGGCTATATTTGGTGTAATATATGGCGGTGAGCGACCACCACTGGCATTCTGGCTCTTCTCGGTCCTGGGAAGCTTGTTGGTCGTAGGCTTTGCAATTGCCCAAGGTATCTCTGCATCACCTCTTGGTGACATCCTTATGTTGTTGGCAGTTATTTTGTGCGGACTTGGCTATGCCCAAGGAGCAACACTTTCAAAAATGCTAGGTGGCTGGCAGGTAATCTCTTGGGCATTAGTCCTTTCATTGCCTTTTATGGCACCTTTGGCTTTCTTCTTTATCCCATCATCATTTGAAGGCATAAGTACAGCAGCTTGGATTGGCTTAACCTACGTTTCATTATTCAGCATGCTGATTGGTTTTGTATTCTGGTATCGTGGGTTAGCGCAAGGAGGCATTGCAGCGGTAGGACAGCTGCAACTATTGCAGCCATTTTTTGGATTAGCTTTGGCCGCCACTTTACTTCACGAAGAGGTAAGCATTATCATGTTAGGAATTACAATTGGAGTAATCCTTTGCGTTGCCGGCTCAAAGAAATTTGCGAAATAGCTAGGTTTAGCGACACCGCTATACCATAACGGCGCCAACATCATACTAGATGCTGCTAATAAAATTCACAATACTGATGAAAAGAAATCGCTTGATTACTATTTTGAAAATCACTACATTGGCATTAGAAAACAATAATCGAGTCTATAGTAATTTATACCTGCTAACCAGTATGTCGTCAGTTAATAGAGTTAAAGATGGTTTTTTAGGAGAGAAGCAAATCAATGTTCCCCGTATAATTTTAGATAGCAAAGTACGAAACATTCCCTTTCTAAACTCTATTTTCATTACACATATCGGTTATTTTCCGAAAGCTCAATTTCACTTTAGAGAGCGGAAAAACGGATGCGAAGACTACATACTGATCTATTGCATGAACGGAAAAGGTGCCATTGAGACGCCGAAAGGTAAATTTGAGCTCATTGCTAGTCAATTCATTATTTTAGCTCCGAATCAATATCATCGCTATGAAGCAGATATTAATTATCCATGGAGCATTTATTGGGTACACTTTAGCGGAGAAAAGTTAAATGAATTGAACTTGGGCTTTAATATCGAAACTTATAGTTATCCAACAAGCATGCCTTTTTCTGAATCCATTCTTGATATCTGGAACGAAATGTATTCCAGTCTTGAGAGTGGCTATACAGGCTCTAATATTGGCTATGCCAATTTTTGCTTATATCGTTTTATATCTTTCTTTCTTTTCTCGAATCGAAAGAATACTTTTACCGCAGAGGATGATCAGGTAGATAAAGCTATTAATTATATGAAGTCAAATATTGGAACATATTTTACTGTGGAGATGCTAGCTGAACGTTTTAATTATTCAGCTTCTCATTTTGGTGCGCTTTTCAAAAAGAAAACCGGTATGTCTCCCATCGAATATTTTATTCAAATTAAAATACAACATGCGTGTCAACTATTAATTCAACGTAATTTAAAAATAAAGGAAATTGGAGAAACAATAGGCTATGATGACCCCTATTATTTCTCCAGACTATTTAAGAAAGCCATCGGCAAATCACCGAATCAATATCGATTGGATTATCGCGAAGACTAATATTACAGGGCTACAATTTTATATACTTTTCCTTTTACAGTATTAAAACCTAGAACAGTGGAGTCATCGTTACTTGTTGATTCCACGCCAAGCACGCGAATGGGCACTTTGCTTTCAACCTTGCAATCGCCTCCCAAAACGGAAATTATTTTAGCTTTTTGAAGCTTTCCGGCATTCCAGGAAAGATCAATTTCAAAATTACCCCGTGCTTTAATTCCTTTTATAGAACCGTTTTGCCATGCTGATGGCAGTGCCGGTAACAGATAAACACTTTCTTCATGACTTTGCATTAGCATCTCCACGATGCCTGCAGTGACCCCAAAATTCCCGTCAATCTGAAAAGGGGCTCCGGCAGCAAGCATATTAGGATAAATTCCCCCAACTATTGTACTTTTTTTTACGGTCGTGTCGATAGGGTTTATATAGTTAAATGCCTTTGATAACACCCTGTAAGCATGTTCACCATCTTGCAAGCGTGACCACCAACTAACCTTCCAGGCCATACTCCAACCCGAACTCACATCCCCCCTGTGAATAAGAGTTTGGATTGCCGCATTGGCCAATTCTTTGGTATTTTGAAGGCTGATTTGTGTCCCCGGGAACAAACCGAACAAATGAGAAATATGTCGATGCGTATCGTTAGGATCATCCAGGTCATCAAACCATTCTTGTAACTGACCAAACTGACCAATATGATACGGATAAAGATTAGCCAATGCTGTTTCTACTTCCGTCCGAAAGTCTTCATCAATATTTAAAATGTTAGAAGCTTTCACTACATATTGGAACAACTGTCGAATAATCGCCATATCCATGGTCGTTCCTTTTCCTATTGTATAGCTTTTCCCTCCATGCTTAAAAGCATTTTCAGGAGAAGAAGAAGGAGCGGTAACCAAATAACCTGATGTCGGATCTTTGACCAGCCATTGCAACATAAATTGGGCAGCACCTTTCATCAGAGGATACCCTTTTTCTTGCAGGAAGTCCTTATCCTTGGTATATAAATAATGCTCCCATAGATGTGTACTCAACCAAGCCCCTCCCATTTGCCAAGAGAATGTACCTGGGTAATAAGTTTTATCCTGGTTATAGTTCCCTACCGGAGAAGTTTTAGCCCAAAGGTCAGAATTGTGATGTGCGACCCACCCTTCATCGGTACCATAATTAATCTTAGCTGTTTTTGCCCCATTTACGGATAGTTCTTTAATGAAATCGAAAAGAGGTTGATGGCATTCTGAAAGATTAGTGTTTTCTGCCAACCAATAGTTCATCTCCGTATTGATGTTTATGGTATAGTTACTGCCCCAAGGTGGCTGAATATGATCGTTCCAAATGCCTTGTAAATTAGTAGGCCGGCTACCTGGCCTAGAACTGGAGATCATTAAATAACGACCAAATTGAAAATAAAGAGTCTGCAATTGGTAATCAGTCGGGTTGTCAGCAAAAGCTTTTAGACGTTCGTTTATTGTTAATTTGGAAAGGTCATTGTCCGACTTTATATCAAAAGAAACTCTATTGAATAAACGTTGGTAGTCTTGCTGATGTTCCTTTAATAAAGCGGCATAGGTCTGCTGATACGATTTATTCAACTTATTGGAAGCTTCTAGCGCCGGATCCTTTCCTTCCAAACCAGGAGATTTATCAAAACCGTTAAAACTGGTCGCTTCTGTAAAATAAACGATCACTTCATCGGCGTCAACCACTTTTAATAAGCTATCAGAAGACAAAACTTGCCCTCCTTTTGTCCTTATTCTAACCTGAGCTTCAAAATTCATCCCTTCTTTTTCATCATAAACAACCTGTTCTGGAAAATAATTTCTTGCAGCTACGTATTGGGGAGCTTTCCCTCGCATCACCAACGTATTTCCTTTGGTTTCCGTACTATATTTAAGTTTACTGGTCAGCCCTGCAAAAAAGTTAATTGCGCCTTTCTTATCTGCTTTGATTTGAATGACCATTGTTTTCGAAGGATGACTGATAAAGGTATTTCGAGTATACCGAACACCATTAATGGAATAATTCACTGAAGCAATAGCTGTATTAAGATCTAAAGTTCTATGATAATCCTTTACGACCGTATCGCGATATTGAAAATCAAGCCATAAATCTCCTAAAGGAAGATAACGTGCTGAATAAGGGCCTTGCATTTCTCTCCATGTCTTTTCTGCTCTTTCATAATCTTCCGCAAAAATCTGCTCTCTTAGAACAGGCAATAACTTTGCGGCGGCTGGATTGTTTCCGTCATTAGGATACCCTGACCAAAGGGTATGATCGTTCAATTGGTAGCGTTCTTTACTCACCCCACCAAATACCATCGCACTGGTTTGTCCGTTGCCTAACGGTAGTGCTTCTTCCCAAATTTCTGCGGGTTTATCGTAGTTCAGTACTAACGTTTTTGACTGATTCTTCTGACCGAAGGACAATAATGGAGAAAAACAATACAAGATCAGTAAAACCGTGATTGTCCTGCATTTATACTCTTTCATATCTTTTACATCATTATATTCAAATTGAATTTCCTAAAAGTTTTTATTCTAAATCGTTTAAAACGAGAATCAGCTTTCACATTCCCTTTCCGATAATGTGTAATCAGTAATGGACAATGAAAGCTGAAAAACTCTTAATTAAATTAGTATCCAGGATTCTGTTCAATCACAGCATTTGTATTCCGTTCAATTTCAGAAAAAGGAATTGGCCATAAATTATGGTAAGGCTGTATAGTTTGACCCGATTTCTCATTATATTTCACATCACGGTCGTACAATTTGCCCATACGAGTCAGCGTAAGCATTCTCATTTCCTCTCCATAAAGTTCTCTCATCCTTTCATCAAGTAGAAAATCCAAACTCACATCTCCTGCAGTAATTGTGGAGGCGTTCGCTCTTTTTCTCAATACATTGATATCATTTGCCGCACTCTGCAAGTCACCTTTCATCAAATTGGCTTCCGCCCGAAGCAAATAAGTCTCTGCCAATCTAAACAGGTATTTATCCTTGAATAAGTTCTCACTAGCATCCAGCAAGATGTTCCCTCCAAATGGTGATACAACAGGGCTCCCATCCGCATCCTTCTTTAAATAATCGTCTGGGAAATCCCCCTGCGATAAGGTTACTTTTTTTATTATTGGGAACCAGTTTCTAATAGTATCTCCAAAATTCGTTACCTTATCTTTATATCCATCTTTGACGTACCATTTGCCAAAATCTGGAGAAGAAGACCCCACTCCATCAATTTGAAAATCTCGAATGATATTATATTCTGAATTCCGCATATCCTGAGCATCGTCTTTCCATATATCATAAAGAAAATGAGAAGTTGGACGTATCCATCCTACTCCTCTACCCGAAAGCTTATCATTAAAACCCAGCGTAGCAGGAACGCTTTGTTCAACGCCATTTACGATGGATTTAACCGTTAAACTTCCCATATTAGGGATTACGGCCCATTGCATAAAATCTCTTAATGTAGACCCCGGACTTAAATAATCCGCTTGGATCACATATAAACCTTCCGTATTTCCACTGCTTCTATTTTGGTTGTTCAGCTCAAACAAGTCCCGAAACACATCTCCTGGTTTATTAGCATGTCTTCCAAACCGTTGTGTCATTAGCCCTACTGCTCCATGATTAATAACATCAGAAGCTGTTGCGATTGCATCATCCGGACGATTAAGAGAAATGTAAATCTCTGCTAAAAGGTGTTGTGCGACTTGTTTATTTACCTTTCCGTCAGCAAGCACTTCGATGTTTCCCAAATTAGGGATCGCCTCAAGTAAATCATTCATACACTGAGTATATACCTCTTCTCGAGTTGCACGAACATAATCTCTTCTAGGCACCTCGATTTCTTCTAAAATTAGGGGGACTCCACCAAATAAGTTAGCTAACATACGATAAGAAAGTGCTCTAAAAAATAAAGCCTGTGCTTTAAAAAGATTCTTGTCAGCCTCAGAAAGCGTTACGGATATATTTGCTCTGTTAATGGCTACGTTAGCATTCGTTATCAAGGCGTAATTTGCGGTCCAGATTTCTTGAGGAACAGCAAATGTGGGAACCATCGTATTCTTATAATCATTTAGTTTTACTGGAGGATTATAGTCCGTAGCGTTCACAGCAAAATCTGTAGCATAATATAAGGCAAAAAAAGCATCTAGATTAATGCCGCCGAACATTAAATTACGAACTCGATTATGCAAATAGTTAATAGAGGATTCGAAATCAGCCTTGGTTTGAAATGAATTTCCTGGAGTGTAAAAATCCAATGGTTTCTCTTCTAAAAATTTATCCTCATTACAAGAAGACAAAAAGCCAACTATGAGTGCTATGCTATATATAAATATCTTTTTCATTATTACGTTTCTTTAAAATTGCATATTAAGTCCAATCGAATAGCTTTTCAAGACAGGGAACGCACCTGCATCCAACCCTGTCCCTGTTTCAGGATCCCAACCATCCCAATCTGTTAGCGTTAACAGGTTTTTACCATTAATAAATACTTTCGCTTGACTTATCTTTAGTTTACCCAGAATACTTTTTGGAAGAGTATACCCTAATGTTATGTCTTGAAGACGAACAAAGCTCCGTTGAACATATGGAGAAAATGTTTCGCCAAGCGCAACGGTATAATAGCCTAGCTGCCTATAACGAGCATCAGGATTTTCAGGCGTCCAATAATCAAAATTAAAGAGATTGGAGCCATAAATATTGTCTGGATTGGCTAAACTTGTTCCTGGTTGCGCCATATAATAATTCTTACCACCCTGGATAGAGTTTATAAAAAATTTAAGATCCCATTCTTTATATTTAAAGGTATTCAGCACACTAAAACGATACGACGGGTCGGAATACCCTAATATTTTACGATCAGCATCGGCGGTATATTTTCCGTCCCCATTAATGTCCTCTACCTTATAAGTCCCATAAGTAAACCCTTCCGGTATTTTTCCGGCTCTATAATCATCTACTTGCCACATACCAATAATATTATAATCATATGCCACTCCATAGGGTTGCCCAATGAATATTTTGGACGAAACCAAGTCATCCTCCTTTCCATCTCCATTGGCATCTATCCCCAAGATACTGACCACTTCATTTCTATTTCGAGAGAAATTAAGTGTAGCATTCCAGCTAAAGTTTTCATTTCGCAAAGGGACTACATTGATATTAAGTTCTTGTCCGGCATTTCTCAATTTACCTATATTCATCGGAGTCGTTGAGAATCCATTCAATCGTGGAATATCAATGTCATATAACAAATCATATGTATTGGCCCAATAGACATCTACAGTACCCGAGATACGGTTTTCAACGAATGAAAAGTCCAATCCAAAGTTCAACGAACTTGTTGATTCCCACTTTAAATCCAGGTTAGACAAGCTACTAATCCGTTGCCCTCCTTCTGCAGTAGCACCATCTCCAAATAAGTAACCGTTATCCGCGGAAGATTCTATTTTAGACAAGGTTTGATATCGGTCAATGGTACGGTTTCCATTTAAGCCATAGGAAGCTCTCAGCTTCAAATCATCAACGAAACTAGCGTTATTTTTCATGAAGTCCTCTTCACTAAATCTCCATGCGAGAGCAACCGAAGGAAAAACGCCGAATTTATGACTGGGTCCAAACCCGGAAAATCCATCACGCCTAACCGTCCCATTCACTATGTACTTATCTTTATAAGTATAACCTAGCCTTGCCATAGCATACAAACTCGCTTCTTTCCATGCCGATGAATTGACGGTTTGTAATCCTGCTTGCCCTGCATCTAATTTGTCATATCCTAACACATCGTTTAAGTACTTTATCGATCTCGCTGTGGTGTTCTCAAAATTCCTTTTTTCAACACCATATACTAATGTACCATTGACAGCATGATCTCCAAAACTATTTTGGTAACTTAAAATATTGTCTACACTCATCAAATATTGAGAGTCATTGGTTTTATAACCTTCACCTGTAAAGTTCTGCGCGTAAGAGTTAAAATTATATCGTTTTGAATCAATTAAACTCTGAGAAAAATTCACTCGGTAATTCAGCCCTTTAATAAAGGGCGCATTGATATCGACATAAATATTGCCCGATAAATTATTCCTTTTCTCAAGATCTTGCTGATCGAACTGTAAAAATGGATTCAAGGTTCCTCGATAAGGCTGAAGAATATATTCTCCATTCTCATCTTGATACGGAACCTGAGGGGGCAAATTGATTATGCTTCCAATTGAAGGTGAAACTCCAGAATAATTATTAGCGCTTAAGAACGATTGAACCCCGACTTTCATCCAATCCGTAACTTTGGAATCTAAATTGATACGAAAATTATAGCGATCATAAGAATCGTTGATTACCACATTGTCTTGTGCAGTATAACCAAATGAGAAGAAATAAGAACTCAGCTCACTTCTCCCGTTTAAACTAACATTATGGTTTTGTATCGCGGGATTTTTACGGGTCAATAAATTCCACCAATCTGTTTCTACTCCGTTTTGATATCCCTTTAATATTTCAGGTCCAAAAAACTTACTTGTAGGATCCCATTCTGGATTAGGAGTTAACAAATCATCACCGGTTCGGCTTTCACTTAAAAAACGATCACCCAATTTTCTTAAGAAACCCGCTCCATTTTCTGGTAGCATCTCTTTATTGGCAATGTCCTGTAAACTATAAGAGAAATCATATTCAATAGTAGGCTTATGAACAGCTCCCCCTCCTAGTTTGGATGTGATTAAAATCACACCATTGCTAGCTTGGGAACCGTAAATCGCAGCAGCACTAGCATCTTTTAAGACATCGATAGAGGCGATATCATTCGGATTAAGGTCCACTAAACTTCCTCTATAAATAATCCCATCCAATACAATTAAAGGCGTATTACTTCCCGAGATCGACGTCCGCCCTCTCATCATGATATCCGGATCTTCTCCTGCTCTTGTTACTGCACCTACGTTTAAACCCGGTACTGCACCTTGAAGAGATTGAAGAATGCTAACGTTAGGAGATTCTTTAAACGCCTGAATGTCTGCACGCGCCATACTCCCTGTTAAGTCTCTTTTTTTAGCTGTACCATATCCAACTACCACAACCTCGTCTAAGTCTGATGTACTCTCAGCTAGTTCAACGTTGATTTCCCTCTTGTTCCCGACAATTACTTCCTGAGAGTTGAATCCAAGGTAATTAAACACTAGAGTTGAGTTCTCTGTTTTTACTTCTATCACATAACGTCCTTCAAGGTCGGTCACCACTCCTTGATTAGTGCCTTTTACCAGGACGTTAACACCAACAAGCGCATTTCCTTCAGAATCTTTCACATAACCAGTCACTTGAAAATCCTGAACAGGGCGGAGGTTACCCGTCGTTAATGCATGCACTGTAGCATGTTGTTTTTCCGTAGCTTCGTTCCCTTTTTTCGCACTAGCTTCAAAACAAATAGAAAAGGATGCGAAAACTTGTATCAGCATAATCAAACTCCATTTGCTTGCACAACTGTTCTGCGGCAATGCGATTTTAAGTAGCTTATTGATGAATTCAAAAAAGCGTATACAAATTGCACGAATTCTTAATAAATATAATTCCATTGCTTTTATATGATTAGGGTTAATAATTGAATAATTCAACTTGTTTCTACTATAATGGAAATACCTAAACCATTGTTAGTATTTCTCTTCCACATGCCTTCTTAATAATTCTGTCATTATAATCCATTTATAACGCTATTTTTTCTCAGAACCAACACTATCTTATATCCTATTAAAGTATCTCAAAGACAACTTCCTGACCAACAGAAAGAGGAACTTTAATCACCTCCGCCAGTAATTGCTCAGCAGAAACAGTTACACCTTTTACTTTCACATTTTTCCCCTTAAAAGGATTATGAAGCAAAAAAGCCCCTCCCTTTTCAGACTGTATCTTAAGATAGATAACCATTCCTTTTTCCATAGTAGCGGAAACCAAGAAAGCGCCTTGAGCTCTCAGATTTGAAAAACTGATATTCTGCCAGCTACCCGGAACTGCTGGCATCACTCGAATAGTTCCCGTATGACTTTGCAAAAGCATGTCCTGAATACCAGATGCAAATGCAAAATTACCTTCCAAAGTAAAAGGTCTATAAGTAAATTTCGAATAGCCCGATTTCGTTTGATCTCCATTTACATGAAAGCTGTTTTTTAAAACGAATGCTTTAGCAAAAATCTTTAGTGCTTCTGCGGCACCTTCCCCATCAAATAATCTCGCTTTCATATTTCCTAACCACGAATAAGAATAACCAGTCCATTGATCCGGTCCAAACTTATCTAAGGTGGCGACACTTGACTTAATAATATCTTGCTCGCGCTTTGTTCCGCTTTCATCAAGTAAGCCCAAAGGGTGAAAGGCTAACATATGGGAGAAATGGCGATGGGAGGAACTATAAAAATCTCCCGAAGCAAAGGCAAGGGAGCCATCCTCAGGATTCAATGCATAATCTGGCCATTCTTTAAGCATTTGTTTATAATGTTCAGCCTCGTCCTGAAGACCTAGCTCTAAAGCCATTTCTTTTGCTGCGGAATATATAAATTTAACTAAGGCAAGATCAAAGTTTGTGGTGGTAGTATACCAAGCTTCAATGCTGTTATCATGAATTTCGGGGCTAGAAGATAAAGGCAATTTTCTAAATCCCTTCTTATCTTTGACAGAAAAATTATCAAAAAACAGAGCTACATCTTTAATCCATGGATAAGCACGGTTCTTTAAGAATGATCGGTCCATACTGTATTTCCATTGCAGATAAAAGTGGTGTCCAAGCCAGGCAGATACGGTTGATCCGCATGAATATTGGTTCCAGCCACCCATTTGATCACCAGTAAGAGTATTTATCCCAGGCACATTAAGACCTTTTATACCATAAAACTTTCGGGTATAGGCATTAAACTTAGGTTTTAACATCCATAGCCAGTCTGTAAATACAGATGTTTCTTCTAACAGATTGGCTGTATAACCTGGCCAATAACTCAACTGCGTATTCAGGTCATTGTGAAAATCGCCCTTCCAAGGTGGCACTCCCCCATCATCTGCTGTCCATACGGCCTGCAAAGTAATAGGCGGTGCTCCCTTTCTTGATGCTGCACCAAACTTATACATTTCGAGGTAATATTGCTTTTCTAAACCTTCATCAGGGATACTTAATGCAGAACGATCCCAATACCCTTTCCACCAATTTAGGTGCTCACGATAGTCTCTCTTATACTCCTTTTTCAAGCTACTTAATACAATTTTGTCAATAGGTTCCGAGGAAGAATATGGTGTATTTGAAGAAGTTACAGTAAACACCGCATCAAAAACCCCTTTACTTTGTTTTTTCCATGCCAATGCTATTTCATAACTAAAATCACCATAACCTGGTTGTTTCCAAGTAATCAAATGGTCTTTTCGTTCTAACTTTCCAGCAGCATAGCCCAATTCTTGTAGACCAATACCATCATGCCCTACATCTTTCGGTACTGTATTTTCGTTATATTGGGGAACATCGATTTCTGGAAATAATTCTTCAGGAAGGCTCTCAAACCGAATTCTACCTATAGGTTTTCCGGCATGAATGAACACTTGTGCTCGAACTCCATTTTCCCACTGGATAAAGCAAGTGGCACTATCCAAGCTAAGTTCAACCTTTTTTACTTTTCCTAATTTTTCGATATTGAATTCTATTGCACCCGCAGGGATTTTGGTTGGTCCGGGATCCTTGGCATAAGGATCATCGACTAACTTCCTAACCGGTGCGATATCTTTTTTATTCACCACCTGATCATAGAGAAATTTAAAATTAAAATTCGGGCTATCAAATTCTGGTGTACGGCGTAAATCCCATAGATCAGCCCGATCAAGCCCGATACGGAGTTTTCCTTCTTTCTCCCAAATCAATGCTCCTAAAAGTCCATTCCCTAAAGGCATGGCCTCATCCCAGCGATCAGCCAATTCATTAAAAACCAAATTATGTTCTTTCTTAACTTGTCCAAATGCAATTGTCTGCATTACCATTGAAATACTAAACAGTACTAAAGAAAAATTCTTTTTCGCTATCATTGTTCTTCTACTCTAAATGAATTTTTTGGATGGAAGTTAACCCCTTCAGCTTAGTATTATTTCATCTTAATATAATACTAAATTACGTTTAACTTAGAACCCTCTCAATAGATTATTCAACTAATTCAATAGACTATCCTCTGAAAGTTAAATAACAAATTTGTACATCCATCAAAAAATCCTCCTATATCCCAATTCTGCTCCTCCGCTTACGGGTAAGGTTGTACCCGTAATAAAACGCGCCTTATCTGATAATAGAAAAACGCAGGCATCAGCAATGACATCGCCTTCCGGACAGTAACCTAAAGGATGTATATTATCTAAGTATTCATCAATTGAAGATGCATTCGTTTGCTCAGTATTCCATTTACGCAAGGTAGATGTCCAAACGCCTGCTGGCAATACTGCATTGACCCGTATTTTAAAAACGGCATAATC
>Ga0160445_100720_pt1 | contig 13100 bp, 12 predicted proteins | sample HID1972M_E1MG_FD_108215 | JGI IMG/M metagenome (GOLD analysis project Ga0160445, IMG submission 108215) | Enriched pill bug-associated microbial communities from UW Madison campus, WI, USA - HID1972M_E1 MG | ecosystem: Host-associated > Arthropoda: Insects > Digestive system > Unclassified ... | reverse complement strand
GAGTCTTAGTAGTAATTAGAACAACACCAAAACTACCTCGAGCCCCATATATTGAAGCTGCAGATGCGTCTTTTAATACCGTTACGCTTTCAATGTCAGAGGGATTCAATAAATTAGGTTCTCCAGGAACCCCATCAATCAAAACCAATGCTGAACCGCCTGAACCAATTGAAGTAGTACCACGGATATTATAGGTAGCTCCTCGGGTTGGTTTTCCATCGGTCATATTTATATTCAAATTAGGAATAACTCCTTGTAACCCCCGGGTAACATTGGCTAAAGGACGATTTTCAAAAACCTCCTGTCCCACTTGATCAATAGCACCTGTTAAATTAATTTTTTTTTGCGTCCCATAGCCTACCACTACTACATCTTCAAGTGTGGTTTGACTGGGTTGCAATACAACATTCAGGGCATTTTTCCTGAAAATATTAATTTCTAATTCATTGAAACCAATCATCCGAAAAATCAACTTTTCATTTTCAGAAATCGATATTGTGAATTCACCTTTAGCATTGGTTGTTGTAGCAACCTGAGGATTTTGTTTTACATGTATAGTAACTCCTGGGAGAGTTTCACCAGTTGGGTCAGTTACAATTCCAGAAATGGAATTCTGGGCATACATTGAAAAACTACAAAAGAATAAAAACAGTAAGGGTACGAGTTTTTTACACATGTGAACTAGATAAGTTGAAAATTATTTCTGTTTAATTTTTCACAAAACTAATTTTGACCTATGTTGTAAATGTTAACTCTGTATTACCAAATTAATCCACCAAGAAAGCGGTGAAATCAGCACAATCTTCAAACTCAAACTTTATGAAAGATGGTAGTATTATACTAAAAAAGATTCCATGCAGGCAAACCTTATGATCATTATTCAGTTAAATCAAGATGGGAAATTATACTGACAGGCCTTTAGAAACTGGTGCCAAAAAATTGTATCACTATCAGGAAAATGATATTGATACGTTGTTCGATAAGATGGAACAAAATCTTATTAATTACAGATTATTGTACCAATTGCCAACAGGTGGTGGCAAAACGATTATTTTTTCAGAGATAGCTAATAGATTCATTAATAAATACAGCAAGAAAGTAATTGTCTTGACCCATCGCATAGAACTGTGCAGGCAAACCTCATCTGCTTTAAAAACTGCTGGTATCAAAAATAAAATTATTAATAGCGCAATTAAAAAGGGTGAGCAGAAAAGATGCTTATGACTGTTATGTAGCGATGGTAGAAACGCTAAAGAACCGAATTAAGGATGGGCAAATCGATACTACTAAGATTGGTTTGGTGATAATTGATGAAGCGCATCATAACTCATTCCATAAACTACTGGGAGAATTCCAAAATGCAACTATTATCGGCGTTACAGCTACACCATTAAGTTCAGATAATAATTTACCCATGCATAAAAATTATGATGAGCTGATAGTTGGGGAAAGCATAACATCGTTAATACAGCAAAGCTTCTTAGCAAAACCAACAACCTGGAGATATGATATCGAATTGAATACATTAAAAACAGGTTTGCATGGCGATTTTACGGTAAGCTCATCGGATGAACTTTATTCGTCACCCGCTATGCTGGAATTACTCGTACATGCCTATGAATCGCATACGAAAAATAAAAAGACACTCATTTTCAACAATGGAATTTTCACCTCAAAAAAGGTTTGTCAGGTATTAACCGACTTGGGTTATCCGGTCAGGCATCTTGATAATCAAACTTCGCCTTTAGAGCGAACTGAGATTTTAAAATGGCTAAAGAAAACCAAAGGAGCAATATTAACCTCAGTATCGATTTTGACAACGGGCTTTGATGAACCGTCGATACAGACTGTGATTCTTAACCGAGCTACAAATTCACTTACTTTATACCACCAGATGATAGGACGAGGAGCCAGAAGGCTGCCTAAAAAAAAGAAATTTACAATTATTGACCTTGGTAATAATACAGATCGTTTTGGCGAATGGGATGCGCCCCTTGACTGGGAACATGTATTTAAAAACCCTGAAGCCTATAACGAAAGCATAAAAAGCCAGTCGAGTTACGAAACACATAATATGCCTTCAGATATGCGTTCTAAGTTTCAGAATAGCTCGGAAATCTCTTTTGACATACAAAAAGCTCATCAAATTGCTATTGAAAATCAAGAGAAGCCAAAGGTTGTTATAAGAGATTCGATACGGCAACATGCTTTAATGTGTGCTGATAACAGTAATACCATCCCTGAGGCACTTAATTTAGTGAAGGAACTATCCACAGAAATTGACTGGCGAGTAAAACAATATGGAAAGTGTCTTGGTAAGGTAACAAAAAATTACACAGAATGGTTGAGGGACGATTATGAAGCGAAGCTAAAGATTCTTATTCAAAAAATTATGCGTCGGAGGGAATTACTTAAAACTGCTGTATAGAATAACGTTTCTACATAGTAGATCATTTTTTTTGCATATACTTGAGAGTTCCTGCAAATAAACAAACAGAAATTTCATATGAGGAAGTCAGATATTTACGAAATAGCAATAAAAATTTTAGGGCTTTACTTAATTGTAATCGTAATTGGGCAGCTAAGAGAAGTCATTATATATGCGACGATCTTAATACAAACAAAAAATCATCCTGACGCATTTGAAAGTTTTAACCAAACTCCAATTTTCATGGTGACAGTTTTCAGTTTTCTTATTTTAGCAGCATTTTCAGGACTTTTGATTCTTAGAACTAAAAAGCTGACAAAACTAATTTGTAAAGAGGAAGACTTTGAAGAAACCATAAAATTTTTTACGGATAAGAAAACAATCTATGAAATTTCATTGACCTTAGTGGGTTTATTAACCATTATTTTAACTTTACCTGACTTGGTATATAATTTAAAAAACCATATCCAATTAGTTCAAAATGATTTTTCAACGAAAAACGATGAGACAAGTTTTTTAATAGTATCAGGAATAAAATTCATAGTCGGACTTTTGGCAATTATTTTCTCAAAAGCCATTTCAAATTTCTTGACTGGCGACAACAATAAAACTAATAAGACGAATGAGACCACTTAACCTCTGATTATTTATGAAAAGGAATGAACACATATTCTCAATAAGATTCCTTTTTTCTATCGTCCTTCCAAATCAACGTTCTTTTTAGGTTAACTGTATCGCTTGAAAAAGCATTCATCGGACATTTTCCATCTCCCTTCCCTGTGTATCCACCATCGGGATGGCAAATTAAATTGCCATCTTCATTATATAACTCATTAAATTGATCACAGCAATCAGCAGTTACATAATAATAAATGGCTCCATTATATTTCCATTCCCAAATTGAAGCTGGAGGATTGTAAATATCTTTACTTTTCAATTCCGAGATCTTGCTGGCAACAAAACTTGTTGGAGCCTTATCACAAGTATTAACATTTAATAATATAGTAGCCAAGAAAATTAATATAGTTTTCATTTTCGATTAGTTAACTTAAATTGCATTTATATAAACACTTGTATTCATATGCTAAAATAAGAAAAACCGTTTAAAATGCATGTACTTCAGCACAACAAGAGCTTCATTGGAAGCATTAATGCATGTCTTTCATAATCCATCTTTTTTCTCTAAAAAAGATTAGTAAAAAGCAAAAATAAGCAAAACGATTAAACCCGTTGCTATACAATGCTTTATAAAACAGTAGTCTTAGTTTGGAACTCGGTGTCTGATAGGTTTTGGTCGTGAAAACACAAGGTTAGGTTACTAATTCGTTACCGATTGATAACGGTAACAATATAGCTTAACTGATTATATTTCAGTCTTTTGCACCCCTTTTTATATTCCCTTGTAACTCAATGTAATTTAATTTTAAACATTAAACATTTGAGTTATGGAACAGACAAAAAAGTCCACGTTCAAACTGCTTTTCTACCTGAAAAAGAACGAACTGAAAAAGAACGGTAATGCACCGATTATGGCACGTATTATCATTGATGGAACGCCTAAAACTTTCGGAACAAAGTTAGAAATCAATCCTAATAATTGGGATTTAAAATACGGAAGAGTTGAGGGAAAGGGTGCCACCGCTTTGAGCGTTAACCAAAAATTGGATAACATCCGGGGACGTATCGACAAGATTTACGAAGATATGCTGAAGCACGAGGGCTTTGCAACCGCTCAAAAAGTAAAGCTCTCGTTTTTGGGTGTTGGTGTAATGGAAGATGCCGTACTAAAAGTCTTTAAAGACCAAAACGAAGACTTTGAAAAAATGGTCGCTAAGGGAAAACGCTCTCAAAGCACATATAGCAAATACAACACTGTTTACAACCACCTTAGCGAATTTATAAGGGAGCGTTACCATCGGGACGATATGGCTTTCCGGGAACTCACTTCTGATTTTATCCGTGAGTTTGATTTCTTTCTTCGCATTGATAAGGAATGTACCCATAATACGGTTTGGGTTTACACAATGCCAGTTATTGCTTTGGCAGAATTGGCTATCAAAAAAGGCTTGATACGGGATAATCCTTTTGAGGATTATGAAATCAGTATGGAGGAAACAGACCGCAGTTACCTTTTAAAAGAGGATGTGGAAACCTTAATGTTACTGAAACCGTCTAAGCCCAGATATGAACTTGTAAAAGACCTTTTTATCTTCAGTTGTTTTACAGGGCTTTCTTACATTGGATATGCCAATTAAATTGACCCCTCGCTACCACTCGAAGCAGACCCCTCAGAGTTGATGTGAGAAAAGAACAAAAAGTTGTTGTACAAAAAGTTTCTCAAGGACGGATGTCGATGTCCCTGTTAACAACAATTATTTTTACAAAAATACATTTTCAGTTTTGGATTTTCTTCTTCTTAAAGATTCCCCAAATAACTCTACCCTTAAAGAGTGGTGAACAATACGATCGAGCACGGCATCGGCGATTGTTTTTTCGCCGATTACATCATACCACTCTTTAACCGGTATCTGTGAGGTGACTATAGTAGACCATTTCTGATGGCGGTCCTCTATAATGTCCAACAGGGCGATCCTGGACTGCGGATCAAAAGGCTGCAGTCCAAAATCATCAAGGATCAGCAGGTCGATGCGCTCTATGCGCTTCAATTCCGCAAGGATCGTCCCCTTGGCCTTGGCCAACTTGAGCTGCCCCATGAGCTTGGCCGTGTTTACATACAGTACTTTATAGCCGTTCTGGCAGGCCTGGTAACCCAAGGCCGTTGCCAGGTAGCTTTTACCAGTCCCTGTTGATCCGGTAACGAACAGATCTTTGTGCTCTTTGATAAAATCAAGACCCGCAAGCCGATGGACCTGGTTTTTGTCCAGTCCACGTTCAATGGAATAATCGATCTGTTCCAGAGAGGCCTTATAACGGAAGTTGGCAATCCTGATTGCTCTTTCTACCGAACGGTTGCGCCTATCGTCCCACTCGCTGGCAACCAGCAGTGAAACGAACTGGTCCGCTGTAAACGACTCTTTTATTGAGGCTTCCAGATTTGTCTTGAAGGCATCGTACATACCATACAGGCGGAGCAGACGCATCTTTTCTAATGTTTCATTGTTCATTTATTTGTTTTTAAGTAGTTACTGATAATACTCTTTGCCCCTGATGTTGTTATGGGATGGGATTTCGGCAGGTTCATCTTCGGGCTGGAGCTGGTCCAGGCATTTTCTGAGGATCTCATCGATAACCGGATAATTGTACTGGCCTAAGTTGTCTGCCCAACGGCAGGCCGCTGCAAGGCGGTCAGGCCCAACCCGCCGCTCAAAGCTCAAGATGCCCGAGCAGGACTTGTATGCCTGTTCAGGATAGATCTTGTGTTCCAGCACCTTGGATATATAACCAGCCACATCCTCATGGATGGCTTCCGCCTCTTGGATAAACTTTTCCGGTGTCCATTCGGTCAGGAAACGGTGCTGGGGTGCCAGGTGTTCCTGATCGCTGGTATAATGGTATCTGGCCCTGGTACGTTTATGGCAAGCGATCATCGTATAGTGAAAATAGATCTTCACCAAACCGGAAGTGTACAGCAGCTTTACCTTTTTGCCTATGTAGTTGTATGGCACACTGTAGTAGTGGATATCCTCCCCCAAACGCACATACCCGTTCTTCATGACGGTGACCATCGCCTGTTTGTTCACCTCGTAGCGCAAGGGGTTCAGAGGGGTCAGGGCTTCCCGTTCGATTTCCTCGAACTGCTCGCGACGGGAATAGCTCCGCCCGGAAAACGGTTTGTTGTTGTGGATTTCAAGGGCAGGGCGTGTGGCCGAATTCAATGACTCCAGATCGCCGAACTTCCGATCTTCCAACCGGCTGTAAATACTGCGGTATATGAGCTTGACCGCTCCCTCCACCAACGATTTGTCCCTTGGCTTATATACACGGGCTGGTACCACCGTGACCGAATAGTGCTCTGCAAAACAAGCAAATTCATCGTTGAGCACCGCTTCGTACTTGCTTCCCCGTGTGACTGCAGAGCGGAGGTTATCCGGGACAATAGCACTGGGAACACCTCCAAAATAATGCAGGGCATTCTCACAGGCTTTGATCAGGTCCTCTTTGCGCTGGCTTTCCACTGCTTCTACATAGGTAAGCTGGCTGCAGCCCAAAACCGCAACAAAGACCTCTACTTCACGGTCATCGCCCCCGGTTCCGGCAATACGCAATTTGCTCCCCGTAAAATCGATATAAAGCTTATCCCCGGCCTTATGGTCGATATGCATGACCGGTTTGGCCAGTTGAAGGTAGGTCAATATCGCATTGTTGAACCTTGAGCGGCCGTACCCCTGAGGGTATTGTGCGATATACTCGGCATGGAGCATTTCACGTGTTATGCCTTTCTTTTTCAGCTTTTTGCAGATATCGGGTAGTAGTGCGTCCAGTTGCTGTCTGCGAGGGCTTACCGTTGTTCTGCCGACCGGGGTGGTAAACAATACCGAAAGCTCACTATCGCTTTTGGAACCGAATTCCTCGTGGCTGATGCCAAGGCTGTGCCATATGCGCACATATTTCTTGATAGTATTACGGGAGGTGCCTAGCATCCCGCTGATGGTCCTTATGCCTTTTCCCTGGCAATATAGACGAATGATCTGCCGTAGTTTATTCATTCTGATTGGTTTATTGGACATTGTAATCGCTGATTTTTGTTCGTCGAAAAACCAGCAAAAATCTCGTTCTCAAGAGCCAATCGGCACAACTTATTTAAACTCCTTTCGGGGATCAGTTTACTCTGGCGCAAAAGGGTCACTTTCCTTTGGCGCGGAGGGGTCACTTTGACTAGGCAAAGCTGGTCTGTTTTAAGTGGTCAAAGGGGGGCATATTAATGCGGTTTATCCAGACATATCAACGTTAAAAGAAAGGTTACAACAAAAAAACTTCGGTAAAAAGTTATTAATAGCCGCAATTTTTTGAGTGACTTCATAAAGTTAAAACTGATATACTTTATATCGAAATTACAATATTAAATTAAACACTCTCATTTTACAATATAAAAGAAGAGTAGATTAAGGAAAAATGGTAACTTTTTGTTTAATGGCGTCCTATTCAAAACATTTATTTATCTTGTAAGGTGATTAATTTATACATTATAGCTTTAGGATGAAAATAGCTACCTATAACGTTAATGGGGTCAATGGACGACTACCTGTACTACTTCGCTGGCTTGAAGAAACAGCGCCTGATGTAGTTTGCTTGCAAGAGTTAAAAGCACCAGAGGAAAAATTTCCAGAAAGAGCGTTAAAAGAAGCAGGTTATAATGCAATCTGGCATGGGCAAAAGAGTTGGAATGGCGTCGCCATTCTTGCGCGGAACACGGATATAAAGGAAACCGGCCGTGGGCTTTCTGGTGATCTCGAAGATACTCAAAGCCGATATATTGAGGCACTTGTGAATGGTATTATTGTCGGTTGCCTTTACTTGCCAAATGGCAATCCAGCACCTGGGCCGAAATTAGATTACAAATTGCGTTGGTTTGAACGGCTAACTGCCCATGCAAAGGAACTATTGGCCGCTGATATGCCTGTTGTACTAGCAGGTGACTTTAATGTCATGCCTACAGAACTGGATGTATATAAGCCAGAACGATGGTTAAAAGATGCGCTTTTCCTACCAGAAGTCCGCTTCGCTTTCAAAACACTTGTAGAACAAGGGTGGACTGATGCAATACGTAAGCTTTATCCAAACGAGAAAATTTATACGTTTTGGGATTATTTTCGTAATGCATATAGTAGGGATGCAGGATTAAGAATTGATCACTTCTTACTTAGTTCACATCTTGATAGCCGTCTTATTGCCGCTGGTGTGGACCGTAATGTAAGGGGCTGGGAAAAGACAAGCGATCATGCTCCTGTCTGGATTGAACTAACTGATGATTGCCCACAATTAGAGTTATAATTTCGAATCTCATCATGGAACAGCTTATCAAAAAACTTAAGAAGGCAAACCAGTTAAATCAGTTAGTGTTGAATTATTCATTGATGGTGGATGATAAAAACATTACACATGGATGTATATTTACAATTCCATTAGAAGATAAAAAACTAAAGATATTCATCCCTTCACCGAATTACGAAGATTTAATTACAAACACAAAAAAACTAACTGTAAAAGAGGTTGTTTCGCATAGTGAAGCAATGTATTTGACATAAAGTGTTCGGGAAAATATGAATTGCAACTTGAGTTTAACTAAATCCAAGTTGCAATTCAATAAGATATCGATAATGACATTATCGCATTTTATAAGCCGCTACCTCATTTTTCATAAAGGTTGGAACAAGCACCAAGTCTTGGTCTGCAATAAAACCTATATCTGCTGTATTTGACTTTTCTTCTTTGGTATCGACCAATAAAGTGGTTTCACTACCTTTGATGAGATAAATTTCGCCGGCCCAGCGGCTTGCAATGAATGTACTGTCATTCAAGATAACAAGACCATCTCCGCCAGTAACCTCTGAATTAAGAAGAGTCGATTTATACTCAAGGGTATCATATTTTTTTAGACCTTCTTTATCAAGGGTATATAAGTTGCCTTCATAACACTCTACGCCGTTAACACCTTCTGAATTGTTAATAACAGCTTTCACATCTCCCTTTTGATTTAGGAAGTAAACAATACCTGTCTTAGAGTCTGAGAAATATATAGATGTGCCATCACTTGCAAGATCGTTTAAAAATTTAGCTCCTTTTACAGCGATGGTATTTTCAATTTTTGCCGTTTCAAGATCAATTATTTTCACTTCATCAATATCTGTTACATATAGCTTTCCATTTAAAATAGCCATTCCTTTGGGTGCATGTAATCCGGTTACCCAGTCCATTTTTTTCGCTGAACCATCGGGATTAAGCAAAGCAATAAAGCCATCACCATCTTTTGCACCTGCATCTGTATTACCACAGGATACGTAAATGGTATTGTTATCAGGGTTGTATAGTGTAGATTCCGATCCTATAAATGTAGAATCGGTTTTCCAAACCTGAGTGAGGCTAACAAGTGTATCTTGAGCGACGTCTTCGTTATTACCATTTTGCTTATCACCTTGGTTCGTATTGTTGCAAGATGAAACAATTACAACACAAAAAGTTGCCAATACTAAATAATTGAATACATGGTTTACTGTTCTTTTCATAATGTTACGTTTTTAATGGAATACCAATATATAAATTATTTGTTAATTACATTCATTCTTCGGTCTAATTCTTTTTGTAAATTGTTAACTGTGAAAAAGTTAGGCAAGCACTATTGCCTATCAATTGAGTATTTGTCTAAAAAGCTTGCAAAAAAGATTTTTAATATTAAATTTGTATCCTATAACAGGAAATGGTGTCTTCCTGACCCAACCGCTGCAAAGCTAATGGCGCCTACAAATAATAACATTCACAATACGTGATATTATAATAATTTGTAGGATGCAAAAATTCAGATACAACTTCGAACAGTTCCATATTGCCGCTAGTCTTGTCCGTTGGACGGTTCTTGTTTTACCCGTTTCTATTACTGTGGGCGCCATGGTAGCTCTTTTTCTTTGGCTGCTTGAATGGGCTACCCATACCCGATGGGAAAACATGTGGCTCATATTCTTACTTCCCTTAGCTGGTATTTTCATTTTCTATTTATATAAACTCTGGGGTAAAAATTCTGAAGCAGGTAACAATCTCATTATGGATGAGATACATAAACCAGGTGGCGGGGTTCCCTTTAGGATGGCTCCTCTTGTGCTTTTTTCAACGGTTATTACTCATTTATTTGGTGGATCCGCAGGAAGAGAAGGCACAGCGGTACAGATTGGTGGCAGTATGGCTGACTTTTTCGCCAAAAAAATAAAACTAAATCATGAAGATAGAAGAATCTTGTTGATGACTGGAATGGCAGCAGGTTTCGGGGCTGTATTTGGAACACCCATTACCGGGGCGATTTTTGCATTGGAAGTATTAGCTGTTGGGAGAATCAAATATGATGCATTGCTGCCATGTTTGATTGCAAGCTTAATTGCCGATATAACTTGCAGTTCATTTCCAATTCATCATACTCAATACACCATCGCTTTTTCTGATAAGGGTTCAGGCATAATTCCCTATATTTCATTTGACTTAGAGCTATTGCTAAAGGTAATTGTAGCGGGGGTTTTGTTTGGTCTTGCGAGTTTTCTTTTTTCCAAACTGTCACATTTTATCAAAGAAAAAAGCAATCACTTTATTTCTGTAAAATGGCTTATTCCGGTAATAGGAGCTGTTCTGGCAGTAGGAATCAGTTATTTATTGGGTACTTTTGACTATTTAGGATTAGGTGTGACTTCACCAAATAAGGATGGAATAAGTGTGGTTTCTTCTTTTTCCGAAGGAGGTGCTGATTATTTTAGTTGGTTCTGGAAACTGTTGCTTACTGCCATTACGCTAGGTATGGGATTTAAGGGTGGTGAAGTAACACCCTTATTTTTTATAGGTGCAGCGCTTGGCAATACATTAGCTACCATTAGCGGTGCACCCGTTGACCTATTAGCGGGATTAGGATTTATCGCGGTTTTTGCCGGTGCCACCAATACGCCCTTAGCCTGCACCATGATGGGGATAGAACTGTTCGGTTCTGAAAATGCCGTATATTATGCAGTAGTTTGTTTCACAGCCTATTATTTCAGCGGATCTTCCAGCATTTACAAGTCTCAAAGAATAGCCGTTTCAAAAACTGCAACACTTACCAAAAAGTGACTTTAGCTTGAAAGTTTGCCTACCATTACCTTATAATAATCTGTATAAGGCAACGGTAGGCAATTGCATTTACTTCATTTACTTACTATTTTCCAATTCTATATAACCTTCCTTGGTCTGTAACTGCATAAAGAGCACCATCTTTTCCTTGGGTTATATCTCTAAAACGTTGTGACTCATCAGCAAGCAATCTTTCCTCCCCTACTACTTTATCATTCTCTATTACTAGTCGCGCTATATGCATACCACTTAGCGAAGCAAGGAATAAATTATTATTCCATTCAGGAATATCATTGCCGCTGTAGAATGTTATTCCACTAGGTGATATTACTGGATCGTAATAATACACAGGTTGCTCCAATCCAGCTTTTTGTTGAATACTATCCCCAACTTTTTTACCACTGTATTCAAGTCCATAAGTTATGGTCGGCCAACCATAATTCTTTCCTGGTTTAATAATATTAACCTCATCGCCTCCTAGAGGGCCGAATTCACTTTCCCAAAGATCTCCTGTAGCCGGGTTAATTGCTAATCCTTGTACATTTCTGTGGCCGTATGAATAGAGTTCAGGCCTGGCATCAGTTCTGTTTGCAAAGGGATTACCTGAAGCTGCTTTTCCATCAGTAGTAATCCGGATTATCTTACCCAAAGCAGAATTCAGGTCTTGAGCCTGTGGTCTTGTTTCTAGGTCCGAACGCTCGCCGGTACTGAATATGATATTCCCTGTTTTATCAAAAAGAATTCGGGAACCATAATGCAGGTTGCTATTATGAGCTGGAGTAGCCCGGTAAATAACCTGGGCATTCTCAATCGTTTTTTCATCAGTAGACAACTTTCCTTTAGCTACAGCTGTCAGATTTCCTTTGGCAGTCTTATCAGAAAACGTCCAATAAACCATCCGATTGTCTGTAAAAGCAGGATCAATTGTTACTCCCAACAATCCTCCTTGTCCTTTGTCATTTACTGCAGGGATACCCGTAATTGCTTCACTCAGCGTTCCATCCTGCGAAGCAATCCTCATGGTGCCTCCCTTTTCGGTAATTAACAACCGGCCATCCGGAAGACTGGTAATACCCCATGGTTTATTCAATTCCTCACTTAATACCTTTCCTTCATAGGCAGTCGTCGTTTTGACTCCACCAATGCGGGTCTGGCCGGCAAAAGCAGGTTTGTAATCGCTATTAGGTGCTTTAGTTTCCACAGGAGACAGCCGGGTTGTATCCAATGAACCGGTAACCTGGCTATTCTTATCTGCTGAAGATGAACTGCAGGAAGCAATCATCATTGCTAATCCTGATGCTATTCCAAGTAATTTGAAATTATAAGTCATAAAGGAGATGTTAGTTATAAAGAGATTTTCTTATAAAACTAACTATTATTACTTACTTCATCAATAGTGCATTCAAATTCATTTAGATTTACAACCTATTCATTATTTTTACCGCAACTCGAATGTTCGTTTAGGAAAATACAGTAAGGTAGAACAGATCATTAAATAATACACTAATGAAATAATACACTAATGTTTTTATTAATCATTCCATAGTTTAAGTAAACCATCCTTTTCACCTGTTAAAGGATCTGTATCAGGTATTTGAACTTTTGCAATGGCTTTATCTGCTTTTGGCCTTTCACCATCTTTTCCCTTGTTCAAGTCTGGCTCCTCCCCATTAGGATAAGCACCTACTACTTCAAAATCTGGACTATGATTGATGCATTTATGTCCTGTACCTGCCGGTAAAATGATAATGTCACCAGCTGTAACCTGAAGATTTTCACCTTGCTCCCCGCCTAACTGCAGTTCGGCAGTACCGCTAAACACACCCAATACCTCACGTGTATTGCTATGGTAATGATGAAAGGGATGTATTCCCCAGCGCCAGGAATTGGTCCAATCATTGTCTGCAAAACG
>Ga0160445_100719_pt1 | contig 13106 bp, 7 predicted proteins | sample HID1972M_E1MG_FD_108215 | JGI IMG/M metagenome (GOLD analysis project Ga0160445, IMG submission 108215) | Enriched pill bug-associated microbial communities from UW Madison campus, WI, USA - HID1972M_E1 MG | ecosystem: Host-associated > Arthropoda: Insects > Digestive system > Unclassified ... | reverse complement strand
TGGTGCTAGTGTTGGTGCTAGTGTTGGTGTTGGTGTTGGTGCTGGTGTTGGTTCTAGTCCTAGCACCTATGCTTTCGCGCATGCCCGCCTTGTTTTTTTCATACTTTACAGCATGGGGCTGAATCCCGTTAGACTTCTGCGGGAGTTCTGGCGCAGTGATTTCACACTCATTCCCACCCTGCGGGTCCGGCAGGCTCCCCCAAGAAAAAAACCGCAAACCCGAGGGCTCACGGTTGAACTGTGCATCAAGACAAACGCTTCACCGCTCCGCTCTGCAAGGGAGACAAATGTCGCGAATTCTTTCTCAGATCAGGCCCGTAGAGGCCGATGGACAATAAGCGTATGATATTGTGCCGCAGCTTGCTTGCGTTTTGTCGTCGTATCGATCACGGCCATCGGCCTCCCTTCTCCATATAGTAAATCCATCTTACCCCTGCCGAGGTTCAAGTTCAAAGGAATAAACGGTTTAGTACCGAACTTTACCTCCACGCCTCGGCCAACGTATCGCGAAAAACCTCATCCAACCGTTCCATCCGTATCGGGTCAGCAGGCAATTCGGCGGCACGGGCCATCACCTCCAGCATGATGAGCTTAGAATCCAAATAATCATGAAGGACATCGATACGAGGCTCTCGGTCCAATTCTTCGCCGCGCATCTTGCGAGCGAGAAGCTCCTGAATAACGGCATGAAGCTCGCTTCCCTCCGGCACGATCTCCTCCACTAGCCGATGGAATTCCAGCGGCGGCATCTCTCCGAATTTGACGATCCACTCGCAAGCCAGCACCGGCCGCAGCACGTAAAAATATTTTTTGATGCGAACGACGTCACCCTGCAAATATTCGCGGAAGTTGCCCCTTGCCATATTCAAGTAATGGAACATGCACGACTTGGGCGAAAAGGCTTTGGACGCCAGACGTCGTATCCGCTCTGCAGAGCTATAATATTCGCCATACTTGATAGGCGACTGCAGCCACTCCAGCAGCGGAGGATTGGACTTTCGCAGCAATCCGAGCGCCTTGCGCAGATCCCATCCGCTAATGTCCAGCATATCGCTGATTGGCCGCTCGATCACATCGCGACGTTCGAAGACGGACAAATACCACTCCACCGGTCTTATATAGATAAATCGGACATCGTAATCGCTATCCTTGGACGGAAATCCCCACGCCCGGCTCCCCGACTCGCAGGCATAGAGAATGCGAACGTTCTCCTCAAGCTCCAATCGTTTCAGCTCTTCTTGAATGACTTCTTTTTTGATCTCGGTCATCTTTGCTACTCCTCCCTTTGCCCTTGCCTTTGCCTTTCCAGTTACTCGGCTTCCTCCATTTTCTTCTAAAACCGACTAGATGAACATGGCGGAAATATGGCGACATCTCATTCGGCAGCCCATTCCAACAACAAAAATCCTGCAAATCTCTTGATCTGCAGGCTGAGTACTCAAGCGCTGTTCAGAAATGCTTTTATTTGTGATGCCCGCGAGGTTTTTTACCGCTCCAACGCTCGTCTACTTTCTCGTTAACGGACTGGTATCTCGTGTCGACGCTTAGCCGGTATTGATTAGTCGTATTTTCCAGTGAACAATGCATAAGGAACATTCCGAAAATTAATACGTCTCCGGCTTTAAATTCTGTTGTCGCCCATTTTCCTCCGAATTTTTCTGTGACGACAAGAGGATCGTCTGTATAGTGTCCAAACCCGATATTGTTCCTGTCCGAGTCCTTGGAGCCGTAGGAACGTTTAAGCTCTTCGAAATTGTGAGAGTCAAGGCAAATCGCGAGCCCTCCCATCGCATAGTTGATATCGCCGAGCGGAGACCAGACGGTGTACAAGTTGTGTGTCCCTCTTCCCATGTATACGATATCGTAATGGGCACCGGTATAATCGCCTTTCCCGACCGCGCGCAACCATTTATAGTGGTAGGTCATCGATTGATCACCAAGCAGCTCATCGAAGAATCGCATAACATGATCGCCGTTAAGTACGCTAAGCAACTCCGGAAGATCCTCGTTTGTCCCGCCGAAAAATATCGTTTTGCTGCCGTCCGCCATTACCCCGTCTTCCAGCAACGTATCCCGCTCCAGTTTGCCCATCCGGTCCATTTTCTCCAGAATGCGTTGACGTGCTTTCATGACTTGTTCCCGGTCATGGAAACCTCTAAGCAAGAGGTAACCGTCTTCTTGCATTCTGTTTCTTAGGGCATCGATATCGTGAAGCAAATCGTTCGAGCTTCTCAGTTCAGTCAGATGCGGGCCCCCTAATTCAAGCTCTCTGCTGCCGACTTTGACCATCATAACGAAACACTCTCCCTTGTTATTTATGACCAAAGTATAATGATTCCGCAAACGCGAAACCATGGAGAAACGTATTCATTACATGTAAAATAGTATATAAATATATCAAAATATTATAATCGCAAGCAGTATTTATGTATAATTGACCAGAACGGAGGATCGAAGCGTTATGCATAAAATCATGAACATTCCATACGAATTAGCCCCAAGCGATAGTCGACTACCTTGCCGTTTCCATTCCATCTGGAAGGTGCATGCGAACGAATCTTATCAAGTCGCGAAACAGAATGGTTTTTCCGAACCCGGTCTATTCGTAACAATAGAAGGTGCTGGCAGTCTAACGTTAAATGGCGAAAAAAAGCTATTGCAGGCAGGTACTTTCTTTATCGTTGACGCGGATATGCCATGCTCTTATTGCTGCATAGACGGCAATTGGAAATTTTATTTCGTAGACTTCGCCGGAATGGATATGATTAAGGAGCTTGAGCTTGCTATTGGGCAAGTGACGACAAGCGCCAAAGTTGCAGATAGTGTTAAACTCTGCGAGAACATAATCGAAACTCTCATCGTTAAGCCCGTAGGTTATGTATATTCAGTCAACATTCTCCTTCAAGAATTGCTCCTTCTGTTCGCCCGAGAAAAATCTATCACAAACACTACTCGCGATCCTGAGCTCGATACCGTTCTTTATCATATGCACCAGAACATCGATAAGCCGTTCCGTGTCCAGGATTACATTGCGGAAAGCGGCTTAACCAGAACGACGTTTTTTTCGCGATTCCGCGGAATGACGGGACAATCTCCCGCTCAGTATATGCTCGACCTTAAGCTCGCCTCGGCAAAAGCATCATTGGAGACAACGAATCTGTCCTCCAAGGAAATTGCGTTGGCTCTTAACTTTTATGACGAATTCCACTTCTCGAAGATGTTCAAGCAACGTTATGGCTTTTCTCCCCGGATATACCGGAAAATGAGGACAGAATCGGATAACAGTAGGCATTAATTTGATTTAGAAACAACGTGCCGACTAATGGCAAATCAATCTGGAACCGCGCGAGAAAATAAAGGCAACCCAAATTGCTAGGAGGTTGCCTCGTGAGGACAAAGGACAACAAGAGAAGAGAATGAAAGAAAAAGCCGAGCGAATATCAGGGGATACCTGAAATACGTCGGCTTGACGGTATACTTTAAGCAATGAGCATGACAAGAATTATTTGGTGAGAATATTGTATAGCACTTGTGCTGCTTCAGCACGAATCGCAAAAGAGCGCGGATCGAATTGACCATTGCCCTTTCCTTGCATCAATCCAACAGCAATTGCCTTGCTTACTTCTGCAATCGCCCAGTCGGATACATTAGAGCCATCTGTAAAGGCATCCGGCCCCGTGCTATCAACCTCAATGCTGCCATTCACGAATTCGTATGCGCGTACCAGCATTGCCGACATTTGCTCGCGGGTTATGTTCTCCTCAGGTGAGAACGCCGTCGTCGATGTACCGTTAACGAGTCCCGCCAGATAAGCTGCGACAACTTCCGAATAGTACCACTGATCCGAGGTTACGTCAGTAAACGGCGATGCTTGTTCTGACAATTCGATTCCTAGAACTCTCACAAGCAGCGCTGCAAACTCCGCCCGCGTTACATCGCCATCGGGTGCGAAGTTCTTATCGTCTGTCCCGTTGACCATGTGCTTGGCAGCGAGTATTTGCAAAACTCTGGCTGCCCAGTGGTCTGCAGGAACATCATCGAATCGCTTCGTATATTGGAAAACGGCATACTTCCCTAGGCGATCGATGTTTATGGATATTTGCCGGTTCTCCTTGTCGACGATACCACCGACATACCGCCACTCCTGCGCCTCCTCATCGAATACGTAGACACCGAGGAGCTCCTCGTCAAATACATCATCGTAATCCAATGTCAGGTTCATAACTTCCTTGCCTTCTCCAAGCTGAAACTTGTCCCCAGCCGCAGTCCGCAGATACACATCGAACTCGTAAGCTGGGCCAGCTAGCTCAACAGCAGTCGGATTACCCGCTACGGCGGCCTTCAACTCCCCTTCAGATAACGCTGTTATACTCACTTCAAGCGTCGCACCGTTTGGATCCTCCAGTTTGCTGAGGAGAGCTTCCAGCACCCCTTGCTCGATTCGCAGCTTTGCATCCTTCGATTGAAGGACAAGCGCTAACCCCTCTAGCCCTTTCACCGGGATCGAATATGCCGGATTTTTTTCATCAAGCGTTACAATCGCACTGCCGCCATTGATTTCTACGAGCTTCACTTCCGGTACAACAGGCAATGTTGGATATTCCATGATAGGGCTAGTCGTTTCTTCCGGTACTTGATCATGAGGGATCACGTATTCCGTAAGATTCGGAACGATGATCTTGATGGATCCGTCCGATTGTTTCTTTACTGTTGGCTGAGTCGCGTTCCGGTTACCTTCGATCTGGTACAGCTGTCCGGCATAAAGCACTTCCTTTAACCCCATATTGTCAAGCTCGGCAGGCAGATTCGGGTTGATGTGCAGCCCATCCGACCTTGCTTCTACGCCCAGGAAGCCTTCCAGCATGACCATCGGTACAATGCCTGATTCCGAATATTCGCCGACGATGCCAAACACCCCTGGCCCTCCAACAGGATTGATGGGATCTCGGCGCAATTCGTCCTGATGGAATTCCTCCAGTATGTTCTCCATTCTTGCAAATGCGCTGTCTGCTCCGCCAGATGTCTTCAATCTGCCCATCATATCGTCGAAGGAGGTATAGAAGATCGCCCCGCCATTCTCCAGATGCTCGCCCCATCTCGCGCTGCTTGAAGGATTATTCGGGTCTACGCTGATGGCTCCGTTATAATCAAACCACCAATACGGCTCCTTGGATTCGACTGCTACCGTATTCGCTCTTGGCGCCCAGCCCCAGTGATAGATATCCTCCCCTGTCGAAGTATCTCCCTCAATAATTCGGTTGCCATCCAACCAGTCATATATGAAATCGGCACGAGCCTCATCGGCCAGACCATACATAACAGCCATTGCATTCAAGAAGGTGAATCCGTAATCGTGCTCCTCATCGTTCACGTCAATCGTAGCGATATAACGCCCAAGCTCATCATTCCAGAACGTCTCATTAAACTTTTCCTGGATAAGCGGAAGCAGCTCGCGCAGTTCAGTTGCCCGATCCGGATTGCCTACCGCACCCTCAAGATCGGCCATTGCCTTCACTGATCCATAGAACAATACATTCTCATAGGCACTCTTATAACCCATCGGGTAGTTGTCCCAATAGTTGGAAGCATGGGCATCTGCCGTACCGTCATTTTCCGGATCCTTAATGATGAGCAGACCATGTTTGCCCTCTTGATTCTCAAGCATAAATTCCATCGCTTCACGCAATTTATCCAACATCGTGTTCACGCCTTGAGGGTAGGCCGGTGCTGCCCAATACGACAAAGACGGCAATGGATTACTGAACATGGAATGATCCCGTGTCCACATATACAGCCTGTGCACGCCCATAATAAACAAAGGGTTATTGGAATAATGTCTGGACAAATCCAGATGCTTCTCCCCATACGCATGCGCCCAGATAAATCCATCATCTAACGGCACATCGAGCATCTGCCGGTAGAGCTCTTTTTTATTCGCCGTATCATTCGTCCAGGCCAGCTTCTGCGCTGTCCAAAATTGCCATTCTGTCGGTCCAATGGCAAGGTTGCCGCCTGGGCCGTTCAACCAACGATTTCCTTCCGGTGTCAGCTCATTTTGCGCCAATCCATAAACCGTGAACATATTGCTCCAATCCGCATCATAGATGTCGCCTTTGGAGGTATAGAATCGTGTTCCTTCCTTGCCAATCACCTTTAGCTCGGCTAATTGAAAGGCTGATTCGCCCTGATCATCCTCGCCAAGCTCGTTGGCCGTAATCTTGAAATATTTGGCCGCAAGTCCGCCTGTCTCCAATACGAAATCAGAATCAACGGGACCAGGCACGGTCATATTCTCGTATATGGGTACATCGTGCCAGATTAGACTATCTACACTATAAGATAAGGTTAGTTCTCGCGGGAAACCATAACCTCCGGCTCGAGGGCTCAGCTTAATTCGGTCAACCGTGTATACGCGGCCCAAATCCACCGCAAGATGCTCTTCTTGGGAAGGATCATCTGCATGCAATTCACTGGACCAGTATGAGCTCGGATCGCCATCCAAGACATGAATCCCGGCATAAGCCGCTTCCCGTTCGGAGGAAACGGAAGAGACCTGCACTCCGTTTATCATATGATCGCCAGTCGCTCCTGCAGGTTCTGCAACGACAACCTGCAGAGGCTCCGACCATTCTTGAGACGGGTTGCCTTTATTATCATAGGCCCGCACTTTAACCGAATAGGTCCCTGGCGCTTCCCATGCATGTGAAGAACGTCCATTACGATACGCTTCACCATTCGTTCTTGGTTTAACTGGCGATGACATGGACAATGAGCCATCTCCCCAATCGAACAGATACGCCAGCATCGATCCAGCCCCGTGGGATGCTCCGCTATAGAATTCAGCTGTTTCTCCTGCCTTGAGCGTTGCAGAACCTGTAGGAACTGCTGGCTTACCCGGTACTACTCCGGAGATGAAACCAACCTCTGCCTGATAGTTAAAGTTTTGCAATACCACTCCATTGGCATAAGAGACGGACGGATCCCCATTCTGACGATCATAGCCGTAAACTCCGATCCATTCTACCGGATCGCTCAGTTCCCAGAGATAAGATCCCTGAGGCTGCTCCGGAAACTCCAATTCCAGCCAGGCATTATCATTGAAATTAACAAATGTTTTACTTATAATTGCTTCTTTGCTTGTTGTCATTGCATAGTTAGTATCCCAAGCATACAGAGACAGCGTCAGCTCTCCGACATTGTTCCCATAGCTTGGCGCCACAACGCGGAAAGAATCAAATCCTGATAATACATTAAATCTTTGCCCTCTTGTTGCTGTTGCGTTAAAATCAAAGGCGGGTCTATCGCCTTGCGGACTATAGAGCTTGGTCCAACCCATCACAGCAACTGCCGATCCTTCGGGATCTACTGCTCCTCCTTCGCTTAATTCAATTTCCGACATATAATTGTAGCCCGGCAGCTCCACACCGTTGTCGAATGAGACGGACTTATCGTTACCATTGCGAGCAAATCCATATACCCCGACCCACTCTTCATGACCGCTTAATTCCCAGAGATAATCCCCCTCGTCCTGCGTTGCAAAATTAATTTCCAGCCAGTCGCTATCAATAAAATTGACAAATGTTTCAACTTCGATAGGCTCCTGACTTGTTGTCGTTTCATAGTCAGTATCCCAGGCATACAAGGACAGTGTAAGCTTCCCCGTATTGTTCCCATAGCTTGGCGCCGACAGACGCAATGAATCAAACTCAGCATCGGCAGTAAATTTCTGGCCCTTTGTTTTTGTAGCGCTTGCATGAGTCGGAAACTCAAAATGAGCTTTATTCTCATTTCCAGTGTGAGTATACAGCCTGATCCAGCCATCCGCACTAGCTCGGGATGGGAGCAAGGACAGCGAGCTGCACGCAACAATCGCTGCCAGCATGAATATTCCAAGTGTTCTGCAGTACTTATTGAAATCACTAGCATATGTCTTCATCCATCTATTCCTCCGCTCTTCGTCATAAGTAGAGCCATAGCCAATCCGCCTTTAGAAGCTTGTCGCTGTAACTGCCCTAATGCTGGAATGAAACTATGGCTCCCTGAGTCAATACGGGCTATTTGATATAGCCAAGCGCCTTGTATTGTTCCGTTGCGCTGTCGAGAAGCTGTTGGCCGCCGGCCTTCAACCATTCTGCCTTGAATGCTTCATAATCACTCGTATTTCCTAGGACGTATTTGATATCAAATTCGTTCTGAAGTCTCGTAACGTCATTCAACAACTGCGGATCCAGCGTCAACAACGATTCAAAATCTTGATAGCGCGCGGCATTGATCGTCTCGTTATCAAGTTCAAATGTCTTTTCTTGAACCGCTCCCGGTTCTTTCGCCGTACTTTGAAGCACACTGTCACGATTGGTAGCGATCCAGGTGCCGTAATCCCATGCTCCCGGTACATTGCTGCGATAATTGCTGGAGTCTTTGGTTTCGCTAAAGAATTTGGCGCCATTATCCAGGTCGGTCATCGTTTCTCCTGTAATGCCAACGCCCCAACGTATTTTCCAGTACCCGTCATTTGGATAGGTTACGCCTTCAATCAGTTGAAGCACTCGTTCAAGCTTCTCAGGATCCTTTGCCGCGTTTGCGGAAATCGCCAGCATGCCGCTAACCGGAGCATCTGCAGGCAATTTGCCACCCGAATCCGTGCCTTTCGGCATGGGGAGATTCGTCCATATATCCGCCGCTTTTCCCGTATTGCTGGTATTCGCTTCGTACTCTGAAAGCAGAACGCCAGGATATTGATCCACGCCAACCTTGTCTGTACCCAGCTTCACTTTCTTTTGCTCCCAATCCTGCGTGTACCAGTCCGGATCAATAATCTTCTCATCCTGCAGCAGCTTCACGAAATCCAGAAATTTCTGATGAGTACCATTAAGGATGGAATGATCTACCTGGTTATTGGTTACCTGGAAGCCCATTTGACCATACATATTTTCTAATTGCGACAAGGAGCTGAAATTCGCGCCTGCGCCTGCAGAGGTTGCTCCCCATGTATCAGCTTGATTGTTGCCGTCTGGATCGTTGAAGGTAAACTGCTTGAATACTTCAATTAATTCAGTATCCGTCTGCGGAATTTGCAAGCTTAGTTTATCCAGCCAGTCCTTGCGGATCTTGAACGACCATGTATTGGCATCCGGCTGTCTTGGCAACGCGAACATCTTTCCATCTTGAGATACATATTTTTTGGCTACATCGGACATAGTGGCTGCCGCGGTCGGCACCTTATCCAGCAATGGGACCCAATCATCAAGCAGCACTCCCTGATTGTATAGCTTCTGGAACAAGGTTCGATCCGTGCCTGCAACAAAGATCAGATCAGGCTGATTGCTTCCCGAGAAACGGGTGAACAGCTTGCTCTCGAAATCATTGGCAGGGATCGTCGTCAAGGTGAAGTCAACGTTAAACGTTTCATCAATCCACTTTTTGAAAGGATCACTGTCGTCTGTAGGTGTGTTAACCCAGCCCGTCTCGATCAATTCGATAGCGAACTTCTTATCGCTGGTTTTCTCAGCGTCGGTTGCTCCAGCTGTTGGACTAACCGCATTCGAAGGACTTACATTGTTCGGATCTCCTGATGAGCATCCTGCAAGCATAATGCTTCCGGCAAGCATCAGTGTGCCTACTGTTCCCCATTGTTTTCGTCTCAACATTCAAATCATGCCTCCTATATTAGTTCTAACCCTTTACAGCCCCCAAGTACATGCCTTTGGTAAAATATTTTTGCAGGAACGGGTAGACGCACAGAATGGGCAGAATACCGTAAACAACCAATGCCATCTTCAATGATTCCTGCGAAATGGATGGAATAATTGTGGCCGCTCCCGCATTTTGCATAATCGAGAATTCGCGATCATTCTCGAACATATTGCGAATAAGAAGCTGCAACGGATAAAGTTTGCGATCATCGATATAAATAAGAGCATCAAACCATGCATTCCAATGACCAACGGCTGTAAAGAGTCCAATTGCCGCCATGGCTGGCGCCGCCATCGGAATCATAATTCTCCACATAAGCTGAATCTCTCCAGCCCCGTCGATTTGAGCCGATTCTTCTACCTCTGAGGGCAAGTTTTCAAAAAACTGTTTTAACACCAGCACACTCCAGCTATCCACCAATCCCGGGATGATCAGCGCCCAAATCGAATCCAGCAGCTGCATATCCCTAACGACCAGATAGGTTGGAATAAGGCCTCCGCCAAACAGAATGGTGATCAGAATAGCCAATAGCAGCACTTTCCGACCAGGAAGCTTCTTCCTTGACACCGCATATGCCGTTATAACGGTAAAAGCTAAAGTCAGTAACGCCCCCATCGCCGTCCTTAATACCGTTACCCCCATCGCCTTTGTGAACAGGGTGCTTGCAAACATTTGCTGATACGCCTGCAGCGTAATTTCATCCGGCCAGAGAATAAAGCCGCCCTTGGCGTTCCATTCCTGTATATACACAAGCGAAGATGATATCGCATACCACAAGGGCAGGACGGAAAAGGCGCTTATTACCGAAACAATAATCGCTGCGGACCATTGGTAGACCCGTTCGGACATCCTTCATCCTCCTTCCTCCTCCTCGATTTACCAAATGCCGGTCCCCGTCCATTTCTTCGAGATCGAGTTCGACGACAATACTAATATGAGACCAATTACGGATTGAAACAAGGAAACAGCCGTTGTCATGCTGTACTGCATAGAGCCTAGACCCTGCCGATACACATATGTATCGATGACATCCCCCACGCTATAGGTAGCAGGATTATAGAACAACAGAATCTGTTCCGCACCCGCATTCAAGATGCCCCCCAATGAAAGCGTGAACAAAAAGATCATAACCGATTGAAGCCCCGGCAGCGTTACATGCCATATACGTTTTAATGGACCGGCGCCGTCTATCTTGGCTGCATCGTACAGCGAGGGATCGATCATGGACATTCCTGCCAAATAAATGATCGTGCCCCATCCGATTTCCTTCCATATCGCCGATCCTATTAATAATGGCCGGAACCAATTCGCATCAAGCAGGAAGTTCTGAGCCTTGCCTCCCACTTCCTCCAGCAAGTGATTAACTAATCCCGTGTTAGAGAACAACGCATATACAAGTCCATACATGATGACCCACGAGAAGAAATGGGGAATATAAAGCAACGTTTGGCTTATTCTGCGAAGAAGGGAAGAATGCAAATCGTAAAGCAGAATAGCTAATATGATCGGCGGAAGAAATCCAAACGCCAAACGCAGCAAACTGATAGCGATGGTATTCCTCAGTACTTGATAGAATTCATCCTTAGAGAAGATGTGCGTAAAATTATCGAATCCAATCCATTTGCTATGCCAGATCCCGCCAAGAAGCGTAAAATCTTTAAAGGCAAGCGTCACCTGTACAAGCATCGGATAGTAACGAAAAATGCCGTAATACACGAGAACAGGCGTGATCAGCAGATATATAAACCAAAAGCGCTTCATCTGTTTTAACCCGATCCAGCCAAGAGGATTAGGTCTTCTAACAACCCGACCGGCCATCTCATTATCGTGATACTCCATCTGATAATTCACCCCCTTGCAGCCTATTTCGCTGCGACTTGATTAGCTTGCATTGTCATTTTATCGAACGGCCAATTGCATTTAAAGGTGACAATCCGAGCAAAAGGGTGCAGATATTGACACAACAGCATTTGAATATTGCTTGCATGAATCTTCTATTTTATACTCATGATTATCACTTCATTGGATAGAAAATAAAACGGTTGGAGCGGATGAGCTTGAGAAGGTTATCGCGCCTGAAATATCGAAACTGGCCTATATTCTACAAAATGGCCATTGTTTTCTCTCTGCTGTCGACCAGTCTGATTCTAAGCATTGGGTTTTTGTCGTATGTCATTTACCGCAATAGCTTGGAGAGCCAAATCGGTGAATTCGTTCCGCAAGTGCTCTCTCAAGTCAATCACCAGGTAGAAAATTATCTGGACGATCTCAAATCAACATGGCCGGATAATTTGGAACAGGCATTAAAGGAAATCAATCTCAAAGAAGGTCTGCCCACCTTGGAGAAAACGTTAATGATTCGCGACATCATTGATACACTTAAATTACAGTTGAAGGGCTCTCTCTACGGGGTCACGTTCTATACAGATCAAGGTTATGCTTATGTAAACGAACAATCCGGCGGTGTATGGAAGAATGTCTCCTATGCGACCCAACCGTGGTATAGCCAATTGGACTTGGTCGACTTCTCGCCGATCGTGCTGGGTACCGTCCGTCAACAAATTGTGAATAATAGCAACGGAACGTTTTTCTTCTCCATCGTCCAGCCTCTTCGTCTTTCCGGTACGAAGAATTTGGCGGGCGTCATGCAAATTTTCGGCACGATGGAGCCTTTGAATACGATTATGCATGGTATTAATCTAGGATCCGACTCCAGATTCTATATTCTCGACAACGATAACAAAATTGTTTATTCTACGCTTTCATCCCAATTAGGGGAATATTGGAATCCAACACTCGGCTTCGACATGAGCAAGCAAGTGCCCGGAGCCCATTCGGACACCGTAATGCTCAATAACAAAAAATATATGATGAGCTACAATTGGTCATCCGGAACTAACTGGAAGGTGATCGGATTTGTGCCGATGGAAAATTTCAGCAAAGGTATATCCAGAATTGCACTGTGGACGGGAATTTGGGGAGTAATCGGGGTTATTATTGCGATTCTATTATCGAGTCTTCTAGCTTACGGATTTACCCAGCGTCTCAAACAATTGAGCAAGCAAATTCGTTCTACCCAGCTTGATGAATTAGAGCAGAAGCAGGAACCGTTGCAATACGATGAGATTGGTTATCTATCCGTTTCCTTCCGAAGCATGATCAATCGCATACGCAATCTGGTCGACGAGGTGCTGAAGTCAAAGATTCTAAAGCAGGAGGCTGAAATCAAGGCGCTTCATAGCCAAATCAATCCTCACTTTCTCTATAATGTCCTGGAATCGATTCGTATGACCATCAAGAAGGGGGACCATGCCGCAGCGGAAGCCGCTTTAGTATCGCTTGGGCAGCTTTACCGCTACCAAACCTATCAAGAGAATGATCTCGTTACAATAGGTAAAGAAATGGAATTTATC
>Ga0160445_100716_pt1 | contig 13165 bp, 12 predicted proteins | sample HID1972M_E1MG_FD_108215 | JGI IMG/M metagenome (GOLD analysis project Ga0160445, IMG submission 108215) | Enriched pill bug-associated microbial communities from UW Madison campus, WI, USA - HID1972M_E1 MG | ecosystem: Host-associated > Arthropoda: Insects > Digestive system > Unclassified ... | reverse complement strand
GTCGCCTCCGTCTCCAGCCGGTAGCCGAGTCCGCGAATCGTACTGATCTTGATCGAGGCATTCCAGTCGGCGAATCGTTCGCGCAGGCGGTTAACATGCACGTCAAGCGTACGTTCGTTGCCATCGAAGTCGTAGCCCCATACCGATTCGATCAAAGAACCCCGCGACAGCGTTCTGCCGGTATGGCTCATAAGCATGAACAAGAGCTCGAATTCCTTGGGCGGTATGTTATGGGGCTCGCCATTCACCTTCAACTGATAGGTTCCGCGATCCATCATTATCCCGCCAGCGGCTATCTGCTGAGAGGCGGCAATACGATATCTCTTAAGCAGAGCTCTTACCCGCACGGCTAATTCGGCCGGGTCGAAAGGTTTCACGAGATAATCGTCCGCTCCGATATGAAAGCCGCGGAGCTTGTCGTTCAGCTCACCCTTGGCCGTAAGCATCAGGATAGGGAGGTCATGATCCTTGCGCAAGCGGCGGCATAACTCCCATCCGTCCATATTCGGCATCATCAGATCGATGATGGCCATATCGGCCGGCGAATCTTCCATCAGCGCCATAGCCTCTGCTCCATCACTCGTTTCGCTGACCGAATACCCTTCTTTTTCCAGGATGAGCCTTACAAGCTCGCGGATATGAGGGTCATCGTCAGCGACCAAAATGTATCCCAATTAACGCACCTCCAAACAGTGAGCTTTTTCCCTGTTATAGTTGGTCTTAATGTTAAAAGAATACATCCCTCATGTAAACGTAATTTAAACGTAGCGGCTACACGCTTTTCACTTTGGCAAAAAAATCGCTGATGGCATAATAAGCAGCGCCTCTTACGGCGGACTGCTCCTGCAATTCCGCGAATAATATGCTTAGCTGCGCCCGATGGTAGGGAAGCGCCCGGGCCTCGACGGCTTCGCGCATAGCATGGCTGATCCATGTCGCGGCGCTGCTCATGCGATTACCGACGATGACAACATCGGGATTAAATACGTTCACGATGCTGGCGATGCCGACACCCAGATAGTACCCGATGTCGCTAAACAATTGCCGTACTCGCTCATCCCCTTGCTCCGCGGCTTTGAGCAGTTGCCCGAGGCTTGCGTATCCAAGCGAGGAAGCCTGTTCGAGCAAGGCGTTCTCGGAGGCGTACAGCTCCCAGCAGCCTTGATTGCCGCAACTGCAAGGCTTGCCATCATACTGAATGGATAGATGGCCAAGCTCGCCGGAGAAGCCGGAAGCGCCTTTAAACAATTCTTTGTTTAAAATGATGCCGGTGCCGATCCCGATTCCGACGCTCACGTAAATTTGATTGCGAATCCCGCGACCGGCTCCATAGGTTTGCTCGCCTTGCGCGCCTGCGTTCGCTTCGTTGTCGATCGTGACGGAGAGGCTATAACGGCTCTCCAGCATCCCTTTTAAGGCAACCTGCTTCAGCTTCATGTTCGGAGCGAACAGGATGACGCCTTGATCGTCCACGATGCCCGGCACGCCGACGCCGATACCTACGATTCCATAGGGGCTATCCGGAGCTTGCTTTATAAGGCCGTCGATGCAGCCGGTCAACTGCTCCAGCGGCAATTCCTGATTGGCTCGTCCAAGCTCGATATGAGTATCGGCAATGACGCCTCCCGCCAGATCGGTCAAAATGCCTCTAATATAGTTGACGCCGAGATCAATGCCCACCGCATAGCCAGCTTTCTCGTTAAATAAAAGCATGACGGGTTTGCGTCCGCCGCTGGACTTCCCAGGTCCGATCTCGTAGACAAGATGGGCATCGATCAAATCCAGTACGAGGCTGGATACGGTAGCCTTGTTTAGGCCAGTCCGCTCCGATATGCCTGCACGCGATAGCGGCGCATGCTTAAGCACGGCATCGAGCACGATAGAAGTGTTCATTTTTTTGATGAGGGCAAGGTCGCCTGTCGGTTTCGTTGGCACGTGTAACGTTCTCCTGTCTATGATTATCCGTAGTCGATGATTCTTGTACGGAAAGTATACCATAAAACTTAGTTTGTTTAATAGACAAACTAAGTATGTTTGTGTTATTCTGCATGTAGAAGGAAAACGCATTCATCCCAAAGGAGGAGTTATTACTTATGAGTTACTTCAAAAACATTCCGGCAATCGCATTCGAAGGGAAAGGCTCCGACAATCCGCTTGCATTTAAACATTATGATCCGTCCCAGGTCGTGCTTGGCAAAACGATGGAAGAACATCTTCGTTACGCGGTTGCTTATTGGCACACGTTCAACGCTAACGGCACGGATCCGTTCGGTTCCGGCACGATGGTGCGCGGCTGGGATCAATTCGACGGTCTGGATCGTTCCAAAGCCCGCGTAGAAGCGAACTTCGAATTCATGGAGAAGCTGAACATTCCTTACTACTGCTTCCATGATATCGACATCGCTCCGGAAGGCGCTACGCTGCAAGAAACGAACAAAAACCTCGATGTCATCGTGGCGTTGCTGAAGGAAGCTATGAACGCTTCCGGCAAAAAGCTGCTATGGAACACGGTTAACATGTTCACGAATCCTCGCTTTGTTCATGGCGCAGGCACGACTTGCAACGCGGACGTATACGCATATGCAGGCGCGCAATTGAAGAAAGGCCTGGAAGTCGGCAAGGAGCTCGGTGCGGAGAACTACGTATTCTGGGGAGGCCGCGAAGGCTACGAAACGCTGCTGAACACGGACATGGGCTTCGAGCTTGATAACCTCGCCCGCCTTTACCATATGGCGATCGACTATGCGAACGAGATCGGATTCGACGCTCAATTCCTGATTGAACCGAAGCCGAAGGAGCCGACGAAACATCAATACGACTTCGACGCGGCAACGACAATCTCGTTCTTGCAGAAGTACGGTCTGCAAGACAAGTTCAAGTTGAACCTGGAAGCAAATCACGCTACGCTTGCCGGCCACACGTTCGAACATGAGATCCGCACGGCGGCTATCAACGGCATGCTGGGATCGCTTGACGCAAACCAAGGCGACCTGCTGCTGGGCTGGGATACGGACGAATTCCCTACGGATCTGTACTCCACGACGCTGACGATGTACGAAGTGCTGAAAGCCGGCGGCCTGGGCCGCGGCGGCGTTAACTTTGACGCCAAAGTGCGTCGCGGCTCTTTCGAAGACCAGGATCTTTTCCTTGCGCATATCGCGGGCATGGACAGCTTCGCTTGGGGACTGAAAGCAGCTGCCAAGCTGATCGAGAACCGCACGCTGGACAGCATCGTAGATCACCGTTACCGCAGCTTCAAAGAAGGCATTGGCGCCGACATTGTAGCCGGCCGCGCCACGTTGAAGTCGCTTGAGCAATATGCGCTGCAAAACAATCCGATCGTAAACGAGTCCGGCCGTCAAGAGCGTATTCGTCTTATGTTAAGCGAAGTTATTTTTAGCGTATAAACGGGAGGCTCTGGATATGAGTTACGTGATCGGAATCGACCTCGGCACCAGCGCGGTCAAAGCGCTTCTTGTGAACAAGGAAGGGACGGTTGTCGCCGAAGCTTCGCGCAGTTATCCGCTCTATCATGAGCGCTCCGGTTGGAGCGAGCAGCGGCCCGAGGATTGGGTGGACGCGACGCACGAAGCGCTGCGAGAGCTTGCTGCCAATGAAAACATCGATGCCGGCACGATCGAAGGCATCAGCTTCTCGGGACAGATGCATGGATTAGTGCTGCTGGATGGCGTAGGCAAGCCTGTTCGCAACGCGATTCTGTGGAACGATACACGCACGACGGAGCAGTGCCGGGAGATCGAGCGGGTGCTTGGCGACAAGCTGCTTCGATTGACTCGCAATCCCGCATTGGAAGGGTTCACGCTGCCCAAAATATTGTGGGTTCGAGAGAACGAGCCAGCTTTGTTCCAATCGGCCGAGTCCTTCCTCTTGCCGAAGGATTATGTGAGATATCGGCTGACCGGGCGTCGCCATATGGATTATTCCGACGCGGCGGGCACGCTGCTGCTTGAAGTAGCGGAGAAACGCTGGAGCGATGAGGTGCTGGAGGCTTTCGGCTTGCCGGCAAGCTTTCCGCCTCCTCTTGTGGAATCTCATATGCTGACGGGCACGCTGCTGCCGGAAGCAGCGGAGCGTTCCGGCTTAAACGTTGACACGAAAGTATTCGCGGGCGGGGCGGACAATGCTTGCGGCGCGATCGGGTCCGGCATTCTGTCGGAAGGTCTGACGCTGTGCAGCATTGGTACGTCGGGCGTCATTCTCTCTTACGAGAATGACAAGTCGAAGGACTTCGGGGGCAAGGTCCACTTCTTCAACCACGGGAAGGAGGATTCGTTTTATGCCATGGGCGTAACTCTTGCGGCGGGCTACAGCCTCAGCTGGTTCAAGAAGACGTTCGCGCCTGGAGAGTCATATGACGAGCTGCTGGCCGAGGTTGGCGGGCTGCCGCCGGGAGCTGGCGGTCTGCTGTTCACGCCTTATCTGGTCGGCGAACGAACGCCCCATGCGGACTCTTCGATCCGCGCAAGCTTTGTGGGCATCGACGGCTCGCATGTGCGCAAGCATTTTGCCAGGGCGGTTATGGAGGGCATCACCTTCTCGCTAAACGAGTCCGTAGATATGTTCCGCGGCGCCGGCAAAAAGGTGGAACGCATCGTCTCCATCGGGGGCGGGGCGCAGAATCCCGTCTGGCTCCAGATGCAGGCCGACATTTTTGGCGCGACGGTTGTGTCGCTGGAAAATGAGCAGGGACCGGGACTTGGAGCGGCCATGCTCGCAGCTTATGGATGCGGGTGGTTTGACAGCCTGGAGGCATGTTCCGCGGCGTTCGTGAAGTACGCATCGGAATACGTTCCGAACCAAGAGGCAACGAATGCATACGTTGGTCTGTTCCGCGCCTATCAGCAAGTTTACGGCGCGACGCGCGAGCTTAACGAAACGCTCGCTGCATACCGGGCGTAAGAGCCGAGGAAAGCCCAACCGAATGATAAGCAATAAGCCGTTTGATTCTCCTGCGCTCAGGGAACCAACGGCTTATTCCCGTTTTCGGGGCATCAGTCAGGCATGATTTACACGTGATTAGGCATCCTAAAAGCAGGAAATGACCAATTACAGCTACACTCGGAAGGAAGATGCAGGTTGTCCCACTTATCGGCGATAATGTTCGACTTCAGCGATAGCAGCAGCGCCGCGATGGCTCGCGAATTGCTGCTGGAGCTTGGCTACGATCCCGTTATGCATCATGAACGCCGCATGCATATTCATGTGGAGGGAGGCGACTTGACGTCGGCTCTCGAGATTGCGCAGGCGCATGGCGGGCAACTCGTGGAACAAGCTCATATTGCCGAAGAAGCCGTGACCAGCTCTGCCTATGCGCTGGATGCAATCACTATTCCCGCCCATGTCGTCAATGAGGATTGGATAGACGCGGAAGGGGCGCGCAACAGGGATGAAGACGGCGTTATGATCAGCGAAGAGCTTCTGCCTGACGACGGCACGTACAATCATTTCTCGGGCGACGTCCATATCTAGGCCGGCATGCCGTCCCGCTCATAAGCGGCAAAGAAGAGGGCTCCCCTAAACCTTGGTTCCAAGGTCGAGGAGAGCCCTCGCTCGTGCATGTCGATCTTTACCGTGCCAGCTCCATGGCCCTCTCGGACGCGTGCCTTCCGGCGTTATACCCGGTCGTGAACGCGGCCGTTATATTGTAGCCGCCCGTATAACCGTGGATGTCCAGCACCTCGCCGCAGAAGTACAGTCCGGGCATTAGCTTGGACTGCATCGACCTTGGATCGATCTCCTTTAGATGAACGCCTCCGCCCGTCACGAACGCTTCTTCGATCGACAACGTCCCGTCGATGCGTACCGGAAATGCCTTGGCAACCCGAGCCAGCGCAAGCCATGCTCCCTTGGGAATGTTATCGTACGTGATATCGTCCCGCAGACCGGACTTGAGGAACATAATAGGCAGCATCCGCTCCGGGTAATAACCCTTGAGGACGTTTTTTATCGTTTTGCGGCTATCGGCCTTGCACAGGGCCAACGTCTCGGAGAACAGCTCATCTGCTGTCCGTTCGGGCATGAGATCGATAGTAGCTTTCACTTCGCCGCCGCCGTTTTTTCGCAGTTCCTTGACTACGAATCCGCTGCACCGAAGCGCGATTGGACCCGACAGGCCGAAGTGAGTGAAGATCATATCGCCTTCATGCCTGATAATGGGCTTTTCCTTGGCGTTTAAGATCGTCAGCGCGACGTTTCGAAGAGAGAGCCCCTGCAGCTCTTTGCCCAGAATGAAAGAGGATCTCGACGTAAGCGGCACCTCGGTTGGGAACAGCTCCGTGACGGTGTGTCCGGCTTCCTCCGCCCACGCGTATCCATCTCCCGTCGAACCCGTGTGCGGAACGGACTTGCCTCCCACGGCGACAATGACGCTGCCTGCTTTAATAATCTCCTTGGATTTCAATTGCACCCCGACTGTTCTGCCGCCCTCGTATAACACGCGTTCTACCGGACTATTGACCCGGATATCTACGCCCAGCGATCGAACTTTGTTTACTAACGCATCGACAACCGTCTTGGCTTTATCGGTAATGGGGAACATGCGGCCGTTGTCTTCTTCTTTAAGAGCAATGCCCAGTCTCTCGAAAAAGTCCATAATATGCCGATTGCTGAAAACGGCAAGCGCACTGTGCAAATATTTGCCGTTCCCGGGGATATGCTTGATTAATTCGTCCAGCTCTTTGGCGTTCGTTACGTTGCATCGCCCCCCGCCGGAAATGCCGAGCTTCCTGCCAAGCCTGTCCCCTTTGTCCAGAAGCAGGGTTTTCGCGCCCGATTCTCCGGCGGAAACGGCAGCCATTAATCCCGACGAACCCGCGCCCGCAATGATTACGTCATAACTCATATCTATTCTCCTAACGATTATTCATAATAACCAAAAAAGGCTCTATTCACGACGGCCGTTTACAGTATAATTTAATTATTATACATGAATGCGAGGGGCTGTAACAGGATGAGTCAACGTGGCAGCTATAACGATAGGGATAATGTGCAGCAAGGCATAGCGGATGATGGAATCGAAGCTTCGGATAAGGTTCGCCGAACGGAGTGGCGAGTGCTCGGTACCGGCGTAAACGATTTATTTGTGCGCGAGTGGCTGCCTGCCGCAGGCAAGCCTAAAGCAGTCATCTGTTTGGCTCATGGGCACGGAGAGCATGGCGAACGGTATGCGCATGTTGCGAAGGAGCTGGCGGCAGACGGATATGCCATTATCGCCTACGATCATTACGGCCACGGCAGATCGCAAGGAAAGCGGGGGCATATGCTGTCTATGGAGGCGGCTATCGCCGATCTAACGTTGATGCTGGAGCAATGCGCGAAACGTCATGCCGAGATTCCGCTCTTCTTATACGGCCACAGCATGGGGGGAAATATCGCGTTAAATTGCGCGATCCGGACCAAGCCTGACCTTGCAGGGCTCGTTCTGACAAGCCCATGGCTAAGACTCGCCTTCAAACCTCCCGCAGTAAAAGAATGGCTCGGGCGCAGGTTGGCGACGTTCTGGCCCTCCCTGCCGATGTCCACTGGACTGAAGGAGGAAGACCTGTTCCGGCAGAACGGTACGGAAGCGTCCAGATCCCGATCCATGAAGGGGGATCCGCTGAGTCATACCATTATTACGCCAAGGGCATTTACCGAAATTCAGGATGCCGGAGAGTGGGCGATCAAGCACGTCAACGAGCTTCATGTCCCCCTTCTGCTTCTGCACGGAACGGCAGACAGGGTAACCTCATACGCCGCAAGCAAGGAGTTGGCGGATGGAATGAGGGAGGGCTGCGACTGGAACCCGTGGCAGGATGGACTTCATGAACTGCATAACGATCTTCAAGGCGGAGAAGCCATTGCTTGTATTAAGGCCTGGATGAACGACAAATTATAGAAAGCAACATATATCAACTAGTGCTGGTTCAGATCAGCCGGCTTCGCCGCCGGTCGTCTATGAACATCCTCTATGTACGTCGTCGATAAGGAGGCCTGTCATCTTTGCTGAAGGACTTATTGCTGCAATTCTTCTTATCGGTCCTTCCTATCTTCGCGTTTCTGCTCTGGCACGACAAGGAGCGGGGCTGGAAGGGCTTTAAGCCGTTCATCGCGATTGCAAGCGGCGTAGCCATGGTAATGTGCGCGCTTACAACTTCGCTTGTTTTTGACTTTGACGTCGATTATCGCACGGTTCCGTTTCTGGTGGGATCTCTGTACGGAGGCTACAGAGCATTCGGGGCGCTTTTTGTCCTCTACGTGCTGCTGAGGCTGCCGACACTGGACAATAATTTCGAAATCGTCGGATTTATCGTCTCGCTGATTGTATTTTCCATCATGCTGCTTACGATCATACGGAAATTTGAGAATGCCTCCAGCGTTAGCAAGGAACGAATCGGCCTCGTCATGGTAATAATCGTGGCGCTGGTTCGTATCGTGCTGACCAAATATTATTCGGACGCGTATCAGATGGAATGGACCTTGTTGGCAGGCTTCGAAGTAGCATTGTCGATAATAGGTCTGCTGCTTGCTTTTTGGCTGTCGATCTATATGATCGAGAGCATCAAGGAGAAGCAGCAGCTCTACGACGAAGTGGGTCAGCTGTCCGTCAACTACGGCAACGAGGTGCAGAAGCTGCAGCAATTTATCGATAACGCGCCTCTGGCTGTACTCATCGTGGACGGAAACGGCTTTATAACCCATGCGAATGAGGAATCGATCAAGCTGCTTGGCTTCAAGGAGGGATACCGAGAGGTTGCCAGGCTCAAAAATACGCCGTTCCCGGAAACCTTCGATCCGCAGCGAATGAAAGAAAGCGCCGATCTGCTGCATAAGGCGCTGGATGGCATGGATACGCCCACTTTGTCGATCGACGACGAGGGTTGGACGCTTATTCTGACAACCGTTACGCTAAGGGAGATCGAAGACAATCGGATTACGGGAGCAGCGCTAATTGCCAGCGATATTACGGAGCTTAGACAACTGCGCGACGAACGGGGCAGGATGGAGCGCCTCAGCCTGGTTGGCCAGATGGCAGCCAGCATTACGCATGAAATCCGCAATCCGATGGCGGTTATTCGCGGCTTCGTTCAGTTGATTCAAGAGCGCAGCCCTCAGAGTCAATTCGAATATTTCCGAATTATTATGGAGGAGCTTGATCGCGCTAATCTCATTATCAGCGACTTCCTATCGCTTGCGCAAAACCGGGAGCTCAAGATGGAGAGGGCGAATCTGCATCACACTATCAACGATCTAGTCCCGCTGATTAGCGCCGATGCCAATCTGCGCGGTCAGACGCTGGAGATTGTCCTATGCGAAGATATGCCCGATATGCTGCTTAATGACCGAGAAATGAAGCAACTGCTGCTTAATCTTGCACGCAACGGGATGGAGGCGATGGGAGACAAAGGCGTTTTGCGCATACATACGGCCTGGACGGCCGAGGAGGTCAGTATTCAAATTGCTGACGAAGGGGTCGGTATTCCCAAGGACAAGCTTGACCATCTGTTTGAGCCCTTTTATACGACCAAGACGCGCGGAACCGGTTTAGGCTTGCCTTTATGCCTCAGCATTGCAGAACGGCATAACGGCCGCATTGAGATACATACCCGGGAAGGAGAAGGAACGACGTTTGTCGTCTCCTTTGACATAAGGGAAGGCTCAGGCGGACATGCTAATTAGCTTATCGGTCCTAACCGGCCCCCATTTAGAATAGTCTCAGCCGCTCATCATGAAGCTGGCAACCGGAGCAAGTGCTCCGGTTGCTTTATTTTCGTAAGGAGCGTTATAATAGTAGCAAAAATCACCACAATATAAAGGAGTGTTCATTATGTCTATGTCATTCGAAAGATACATGCTGGATATGGTTCAACCGATGCGGGACGACTTAACGAAATTGGGTATCAAGGAGCTTCGCACGCCCGAAGAGGTCGAAGAGAACGTTCCGGGCGCAAGCGGTACGGCGCTGATCGTCATTAACTCCGTATGCGGCTGTGCGGCGGGACAATGCCGTCCTGGCGTGGCTGATGCGCTGAATCATGAAGTGACGCCGGATCATCTGTTCACGGTATTCGCCGGTCAGGACAAGGAAGCGACGGCTAAAGCCCGCGAATATTTTGCGCCGTATCCGCCATCCTCGCCTTCCATCGCCTTGATGAAAGACGGAGAACTGGTGCACTTTATCGAACGTCACCAAATTGAGAATCGTTCCGCTGCGGATATCGCGGCAGATCTGACGGATGCCTTCGACAAATACTGCACGAAATAGGAGCTAAATGATGAGCCTACAACAACAAATCATCGAACGACTCGGCGTTAAGCCGACTATTGATCCAGCAGCCGAAGTGCGTAAGCGCGTCGACTTCCTGAAGCAATACGTGATGAATTCCGGCACGTCCGGACTGCTGATCGCGATTAGCGGCGGCCTCGATAGCGCTGTCGCTGCGGGATTGTGCAAGATCGCGACGGACGAATTGAGCGAAGAGTCGGGCAAGGAATATTTGACGTTAGGCGTCTTTCAGCCTTACGGAGACCAATCCGACATTTCGGACAGCTATGCCGTAGCGGCTGCATTTGATCTTCGTTATAAGGCCGAGACCAATATCGAAGAAGCCGTAGACGAGATTGCCCTGGAGGTCGAGCACAGCTTCAAGCAGCTAGGCATTCCGCGCCATATTAGCCGGGGCGGCAAAGGCAACGTGAAAGCGAGAACGCGAATGGTCATGCAGTACGCCCTCGCATTCGATCTGAATTTGTTGGTCGTGGGCACCGATCACGCTTCCGAAGCCATTACGGGCTTCTATACGAAGTGGGGCGATGGCGCGGTCGACATTACTCCGCTCAGCTCGCTCAACAAGCGTCAGGTTCGCCAGATCGCCGCTCATATCGGCGTACCGAAAAGCGTTCTGGACAAAGCGCCTACCGCCGGTCTTTGGGACGGTCAGACGGATGAAGGCGAGCTTGGTATTTTATACGAAGACAACAGCGCGTATCTCGAAGGCAAGCAAATCTCCCAGGAAGTCCGGGAGAAGCTGGAAAAGCAATATTTGAAGACGGAGCACAAGAGGTCCGGAATTCCCGGTATTTAAGTGCACATACATTCGGGGGTGTTGCCTTGATTATTGGAATCGGACACGACCTGACGGATGTGCTGCGCGTCGAATCGCTGCTGGACGGTGAACGTGGCGAACGATTTCTAAAGCGCGTGTTGACGGATGGCGAGCGAGAGCTGGCGAAGTCATACGCAGGGGCCCGGCTGCATCAATTCACTGCTGGCAGATTCGCGGCGAAGGAAGCCATCTCCAAAGCATTCGGCTGCGGAATCGGCGAACTCCTTGGCTTCCATGACATTGATATTTACCGAAACGAGGACGGCAAGCCGATATGCGGATTGTCGGAGGAAGCCTGGACAAGGCTTGGGCTTAATCCCGAATATATCGAGATTCACGTCACGATTACGCATGAGCGTGCCATCGCTTCGGCATTTGTCGTCGTGGAGAGGATAAAGCGGTAACCTTCCGCCCATACTTGGAATGTAATGTTACAAGTATGATGCGGAAGGAGTTGCTTATGCTTATGACTAACGGTCAGAAGATCGGCAACCATGGTCCCGAGCCGAAACGCAGATATAAGTCCGGACAAAGGGTTCAGTTCGAAGGCATATACCATGATGAGTGGGGCGGTTCATTGCTGCTGCTGCCGGGCGATGTGTTCCCGCTGCATCCGCATATGGGACATACTTGCTGGACCTACAAAAGGACATATGCGCTGTCCGCGCGTTTAGAGAAAGCTTCGAATCGAAGCGGTCGGCATACCGCTGCGCGAAGAGCCGGTTTCCTGGACTAAGGGAGGCCGGCTTTTTTGTGTTTTGAGAAATTTATGTAACCCTCACGTAGTCTGCACGCTTATGGATTTGGCCAGGCCGGTTGCCAACCCGTTACTGTTTCCCGGCCAGCCATCCGGCGAGCCCCTCGATCTCTTCCTCGGATAACTGCTTGCCGAATGCAGGCATCATGCCGTCTTCGCTCCCGTCCCTGATTCGCGAAGCAATATCAGCGGCGGCGAGTCTTGCTCCTATTTGCTGCAAATTCGTCTTCTCGCCTACACGTCCCTGCAACTCGCTCCCATGACAAGAAAGACAGCGGGATTGGAACAGCGCCGCCGTCTCGGGCGGGGCGTCGCTTAATGCTTTGCTTGTCTTCGAGCCCTGCATCGGGCCGCCGCAACCGGCTAATATAGCAAGCAGCAATACGCATGACGACACTGCAATGATTTGTTTTTTTCCCAGACCGGGTTTCATCTCGGCCCCTCCTTCGACATCTAGCATATTGGAAAAGTGGACTTTTCGGCCAACCTCTAATAGAGTATAGTCAAAGACGAATGGATGAAACAACCCCTGTGTATAACAGACGGGGCATTAGGAAGGAACGGCACAGCTATGACTCAAACCGAATTACAGGATGCAAAAACATATTTCAGCACAGAACTGCTAGCCTGGTACAGGCTTCAGAAGCGAGACTTGCCTTGGAGACAGAATCAGGATCCCTACCGGGTATGGGTGTCCGAAATTATGCTTCAGCAGACAAGGGTGGATACCGTCATCCCTTATTATCAGGCATTCATGGCCCAATTCCCAACCGTGCAGGCTCTTGCCGAGGCGCCGGAAGAAGAAGTGCTCAAGCGCTGGGAGGGGCTCGGTTATTATTCGCGCGCCCGCAACTTGCAAGCTGGCGCGAAGATGGTGATGGAGCAGTACGGCGGCGTTATTCCGGACAGCCATGAAGCCGTATCCGGCTTGAGAGGGGTTGGCCCGTATACGAGCGGGGCCATCATGAGCATCGCGTTCAACCGTCCGTATCCGGCGGTCGACGGCAACGTAATGCGCGTCTTGTCCAGATACTTCTGTCTGGAGGACGATATCGCCAAGCCGGCTACGCGAGTCGGAATTGAAAAGCTTGCGGTCACTCTCATACCAGAAGGTGCCGCAGGTGATTTCAACCAGGCGCTAATGGAGCTTGGCGCGTTAGTCTGTACGCCGAAGTCGCCAGGTTGTCTGACCTGCCCGGTTATGGAGCATTGCGCGGGCCGGATTGCGGGGAAGGAGACGGTGCTGCCGATCAAGACGAAAGCAAAGCCTCCACGCGACGAATATCGGGTCGTTGCGATCGTG
>Ga0160445_100705_pt1 | contig 13362 bp, 12 predicted proteins | sample HID1972M_E1MG_FD_108215 | JGI IMG/M metagenome (GOLD analysis project Ga0160445, IMG submission 108215) | Enriched pill bug-associated microbial communities from UW Madison campus, WI, USA - HID1972M_E1 MG | ecosystem: Host-associated > Arthropoda: Insects > Digestive system > Unclassified ... | reverse complement strand
GATCCCCGGCAAATGCAGGTTGACCAGTTGGCGGATGCGCTCCACCGGGCCGACCTTGAGGTGCGCCGGCAAGCGGTGGCGCAGTTCTTCGGAATCGCAGTTGGCACTTGCTGCCAGCACGAACGACGCGGTGCCGAGCAGTTTGTGGTCGTGCAACGGCGAAACGATGATGCCGTACTGACGCGCTTGCAGGATCAACTCGATGGCGTGCTGTTCGAGCACCATCGACAGCACCTGACGGATCGCTTCCATCAGTTTGCGGAAGCTGCCGCCCTGATCGGCGTGGGAATAACGGCTGTCCAGACGCGGGCGTTTGCTCTCGCCGGAGAACGTCGCCAGATCGCCGAGCATGGTCAGCAGCGTGCGGTACAACTCTTCCGGGTGCACTTGCTCCAGACCGAGGTAGTGACGCAGCAGCAGCTCGGTGCGGTTGATCAGTTGCAGCATCATGAAGTCGCCAACCTCAGCGCCGCCGACCTTGCCGTTGGAGCGAATCCGCTCGGCAATCGTGTCGCCACGGTGGTTGAGCATGCTGATGACTTCTTTCAGGCACGACAGCAGATAGCTGGACGCGTGAGCCTGAATGTAGGTCGGCACGAAATCCGGATCGAGGCTGATCACGCCGTCGGGCGTGGTGTCGAGCACGTCGCAGATTTTCAGCTTCACATACGCCTGATCGCTCTGCTGCTCGCCGAGCATCAGTTTGAAATCCGGGCGACCGCAGCTGACCTGACTGGCGGAATCGTCGCCGGCGTTGGAGTCAGCCACTTCAGCGTCGTACGCGGTGAAGCGCGCGAGCACGTCGGACTGCTCCGGACGGCGCGCCTCGATGTGGTTACCGGTGACCAGCGGCAGCGCCAGATAAATCGGCGTGTTGCCGGTGTTCGGCGGTACGTCCAGCGCCAGCGGTTCGGTGTTGCCGCCGAGTTCGAACAGGCTGCCGTCCGGAAGAATCCCCGAGGCCTGGCTGACCACCAGTTTGCCCATGTTGAGGAACTGCAGGTCGATCTCCAGATTGAGGAAACCCCAGGTGTAACTGCCCAGCAACTGGGTGCGGGTTTTCATCTGGTGATCGTAATAGCGATCGTTGTGCTGGAAGTGCTGCGGCCGCAGCAGCATGCCTTCCTGCCAAATGACTTTATGGGTATTCATGATCAGTTATCCGCCTTGGCGAGCGTTTCTTGGCTGTTGCGGATACCCGTCTGATCGAGGGTCAGATCAGCCTCGGTAAGTTCCTGCGGGGTGACCTGCACGGTGTAGCGCCACTCGGTTTCCGGCAGATCGCGGTAAGCGGCGAGCACGCCCACATAGCGGCTGCCCTCCTCCACGCTGAGCTTCAGCTCGACGGTTTCACCCGGGCGCAGTTCGAGTTCTTCGGTGGCCACCAGATCCGGATTGAGGGATTCCTTGGCACGCTCGTAGAGGCTGAAGAAGTCAGCGTTTTCGAAGGTCACCGGGTGTTTGAGTTCGAACAGGCGCACCACGATCGGCGAAGGACGCCCGTTGAGATCGGGGTTCAACTGATCGCTGCCAGTCAGTTTCAGATTGACCTTGGTCACGTTCGAGTACGGCGATAGCGACGAGCAACCGGCGAGCAACGCCAGCAAAGTGAGCGCAGTCAGCGTCTGGAAAAAAGCGGTCGAGCGGCGAGACATGCGCATCATCCTTGGTGGTCGGTGTGGAGGGTGGAAATCAGACGGATCTGTTCTTCGTAGGCCTGAGCGAAGTCGCGGGCCAACAGGCGCTCGCTCCAGTCATCGTCCTGACGCAATGCCTGGTGATAACGGCCGAACGCTCTCCAGCGCCCACCCGATGTTGCGATCAGCGGCTTGTTGTCGCGCTCGAAACGCAGGGTCAATTGCTCCGGCGAGAAGTGCTCCAGCGTGCCGCGAACGGCGGCGCGGCTGGCGGTCAGCAGCGCCACCTGATGCGCTTGCAGATCACGGAACGCGCGGGAGATCGCTTGCTCGGCCGGCAGATGACCGGGCTTGCTTGGCTGCAACAGAATTTCCAGCGCTTCGCTCGGATCGACGGCGAATTTCAGCGGGTTCTTGTTGGTGCCCTGGACGATGGTCTGCGCCAGACGCAGCTCGTTTTTCAGCTCCGAGCGGGTGCGCAGGCTCTGTTGTAAACCGCCGACGCTCTGACGCAGCAAACGCGCGGCATTCAGTGCCAGCGCTTCGCGTTCGTCGTGGTTGAGGCTTTTGACGTCGACACCCAGCGCGGCGCCGAAGTGCTCCCAGAAACCTTCGCTTTGCCGTTCAACAGGCTTCGGCGCCGGCGCGGGTTCAGGCTCGACGGGAGCGGCGATCAGCTCCGGCACCATCAGGCTTTCCATGTCGATGCGCGCGTAGTCGGCGCGCTGACGGGAATCCTCGGGTTTGGCGGTCGGCGCCAGCAATTCGTCGATTTCCGAGTACACGCGCTCTTGCTGTTCGATGGCATTGAGCGGGTCGAGGTCGAGGAATGCGTCGTCAGGAATGATGCTGCCCGCCGCGCGCGGACGGCCGGCTTCACCGTCGAACATGGCCGGGTCACGCACCAGTCGCGCACGAATCTCGAAGTCGCCCAGCACGTAGGTGCTGCCGTGCTCGATGCGCACCGGTTCGCCCTTGTGCAGACGCGCGCCGCTGCCGCCGTCCTGAATGCCGTTACTGCTGCTGTCGGTCAGGAAAAACGAGCCTTCGCGGTAGCTGACAATCGCGTGGTGATTGGACAGGTGACGCTTGCGGTCAGGGATGATCCAGTCGCAATCTTCGCCCCGCCCGATCACGCCGCCGGCCTGTTTGAAGGTCTTCTGGCACAACTCCGTGGGCACGAATTGCTTGGTGTTCAGCATTTCGAAAACCAATTCCATGTTTGCTGCTCCTTGCAATCACTTACCGCGATTGGCCGCTTGCGGATCACCCAGCGGGCGATAGTCGTTGTCGTTGAATTTGTAGTTGCCGCTACAGCCGCCAAGGCCGCATAGAACGACGAGGGTCAGCAGGACAGCGTGCCAGTGACGAACAGACATCAGAGGGTCTCCAGGGGTAGACAAAGCACAAAGCGCCGGCCCTTGCGGGCGGCGCCGTTATTAGCGAATTTATTGGTTTGGGAGGCTCTAAACCGGGGCTCAGAGCCAATCCAAGGAGGTGCCACGATCTCCTGTGGCGAGGGGACTTGTCCCCGTTGGGGTGCGCAGCGCCCCCAAAACCTGCCAGCGCGGTCTCTGAGTGAAACCGTGTTTACCGGACTGCGACTGCTGCGCAGCCGATCGGGGATAAATCCCCTCGCCACAGGGGAATCAACAGCCTTAAGGAATTCAATGGCCGTGGGAGTGCGGGACAAGGCGATCACTTTCTGCTCAACCATCGAAGTCACCCAAATTGATATTCAGGCGGCCGAGGCGGTATAGCAGCGTGCGGCGGGGCAGGCCCAGTTCGCGGGCGGCGAGGGTCTGGTTGCCGTCGTTTTTGCGCAGGCAGTTGAGCAACAACGTGCGCTCGACCTGCTCCAGGCGTTCGCGCAGATTCAGGCTGCTGTTGTCTTCGGGCATTGGCTCCATGCGCAGGGAGAAATGCTCGGCCAGCAACTCGCCGCCCTCGCACAACAGCACCGCGCGTTCGACCAGCGCTTTCAGTTCGCGGACGTTGCCGGGGAAGGTGTAACCCGCCAGATGCTCCAATGCCGCGTCCGACCAGCGCACCGGATCACGCTGCAAATAGGCGCAGGCCTTTTCGGCGAAATGCCGGGCCAAGTCGAGGATGTCGCCTTCGCGCTGACGCAACGCCGGCAGCACAATCGGGAATTGCGCGAGGCGGTAGTACAAGTCCTCGCGGAATTTACCTTCGCTGACCAGCACCGACAGATCGCGGTGAGTCGCGGCGATGATGCGCACGTCGATCTTGTGCGTGTCGTTGGAACCCAGCGGACGAATCTCGCCTTCCTGCAACACGCGCAGTAATTTCGATTGCAGCGACAGCGGCATGTCACCGATCTCATCGAGCAATAGCGTGCCGCCGTTGGCCGCGTCGAACAGCCCGGCGCGGTCGCGATCGGCGCCGGTAAAGGCGCCCTTGCGATAGCCGAACAGCTCGCTTTCCAGCAGGTTTTCAGGGAACGCCGCGCAGTTCTGCACGATGAAAGCCTGCGAGCGACGCGGCCCGCAATCGTGAATCGCCCGCGCGACGACTTCCTTGCCGGTGCCGGTTTCGCCACGCAGCAGCACGGTGTACGGGCTGTGCAGGACTTTGCCGATCAGCGAGTAGGTCTGGCGCATCGCGGTGCTTTTGCCGATCAAGCCGTAACCGCTGATGCTTGGCACGCTTCGCGCCACCGGCGCCGACACATCGCGAGGCTGACGCAAACGCTGGAGCAAATGCAGTTGGCCGAGCACGAACGAGCCGAGCTGACCGAGCGAATCGGCGAAGCCTTGCAGGTCGGTGCGACGGCGGCTGGCGCAGAGCAGCAAGCCTTCGACAGCCTTGTGCTGATTGACCAGCGGCACGCACAACAGCGACTGCCACGGCGAGGCCACCGCCGGCAGAAAACTGGTTTCGTGCAGGCTGCCGCTCAAGTCGTCGAGGCACACCACGCGGTTCTGGCACAGGGCGAATTGCAGCAGTTGCTCACCGTTGTAATCCACTGGCAGGCTCGCCGCTTCACGCGGTTGCAGGGCGCCGTCGAGGCATTCGGCGTTCATTCCCAGGCAGGTGTGGGTGGCGTCGAGCAGATACAACTGCGCCAGTTCGCAACCGCTCAACTCGGCCAAGCCGCGCACGAAGTCACCCAGCAGCGCAGCACCGTCCGCCGCGCGCGACAGACTGGCGAACTGCGCCAGCAACGCTTCGGCATACACCAGCGGCTGCGGCACTTGAGTGAACATCACGCCCACCTCAGGCGAACTCGCACGTCACACTGGCTTCGCCGTCGAGCGTGGCGTGCACGCGCTTCAGGCTTTCACCGGTGGCCATGGCGTCGAGCAGACGATCGGCCACCAGCGGCAGCACGTGTTGATCGAGCAGATGATCGATCAGGCGCGCGCCGCTGTCGCTTTGCGTGCAGCGCTCGGACAAGTGATCGACGAGGTTCTGGCACCAGCTGAAATCCAGCTGACGACGGTTGAGGCGCTCGCCGAGACGACCGAGTTTGATCTCGATCAGCTCGCGCAATACCGGGCCGCCGACCGGGTAGTACGGCACCACTTTCATCCGCGCCAGCAGCGCCGGTTTGAAGTGTTTGCTGAGCACCGGGCGAATGGTTTCTTCCAGCACTTCGGCGGTCGGCCGCGCGCCGTTTTCGCAAAGGTCGCTGATGCGATCGCTGCCAAGGTTCGAGGTCATCAGGATCAACGTGTTGCGGAAGTCGATCTCGCGACCTTCGCCGTCGTTGGCCACGCCTTTATCGAAGATTTGGTAGAACAGGTTGAGCACGTCCGGATCAGCCTTCTCGACTTCATCGAGCAACACCACCGAGTACGGTTTCTGCCGCACGGCTTCGGTGAGCATGCCGCCCTCGCCGTAGCCGACGTAGCCTGGCGGTGCACCGATCAGGCGCGAGACGGTGTGCTTCTCCTGGAACTCGGACATGTTGATGGTGGTGATGAAACGGTCGCCGCCGTACAGCAGGTCAGCGAGGGCCAGCGCGGTTTCGGTTTTACCGACGCCGCTCGGGCCGACCAGCAGGAACACGCCGACTGGCGCATCAGGTTTGTTCAGGCCGGCAGCGGTGGCGCGCATCGAGCGATCCAGTGCGTGCACGGCTTGTTCCTGACCGCGAATGCGCGTGCGCAGATCGGTGGCGAAACTGGCGACTTTGGCGTTGTGCTCGCGAGCCAGTTGCGCCAACGGCACGCCAGTCCAGGCGCTGATCACTTCGGCGACCAGACGCGGGCACACTTCGAAACTGACCAGACGTTCTTTGACCTGGGCGGCAGTCAGAGCGCTGTGGGTTTCGTTGAGCTGCGCTTCCAGCGCTTCGACGCTCTGGCCTTCTCCGACCTCGGCGGCGAGGGTTTCGATGACGGTGCCTTCGGCGTCTTCTTCAACGCTGAGCACCGGTTCAACGGCGGCGGCTTCGCGGGCCTTGGCCAGTTGCTGACGCAGATCGAGCAGGCGCTCGGCCAGGGTTTTCTGTTCAGTCCACAGGGTTTCCAGCGCGACCATTTCGTCTTCGGCGTCGTCGAGACGTTCTTCCAAAGCCTCCAGCGCTTCGTGATCGATCAGCAGACCGGCCTCGGCGTCACGGCGCAGGGCCTGACGCTGACGGCCACCTTCAGCCAGTTCGCCACGTAGACGCTCCAGGCTTTCCGGGGCAGCGGCGAGGCTGATGCGTACGCGGGCGCAAGCGGTGTCGAGGACATCGACGGCTTTGTCCGGCAGTTGCCGACCGGCCAGGTAACGTGCGGACAATTCCGCCGCCGAAACCACCGCGTCATCACGCAGATAGATACCGTGGCTTTTCTCATAAACCTGGGCCAGACCACGGAGGATGGTCACCGCTTCGCTGACGGTCGGTTCGTGTAATTGCACCGGTTGGAAACGACGGGCCAGTGCCGGGTCTTTCTCGAAGTATTTCTTGTACTCGGCCCACGTGGTGGCGGCGATGGTGCGCAGTTCGCCACGGGCCAGTGCCGGTTTCAGCAGGTTGGCCGCATCGGAACCGCCAGCATTGCCGCCCGCGCCGATCAGCGTGTGGGCTTCGTCGATAAACAGAATGATCGGTTTTGGCGAGGCTTTGACTTCGTCGATCACGCCTTTGAGGCGACGCTCGAACTCACCTTTGACGCTGGCGCCGGCCTGCAACAGGCCCATGTCCAGCGACAGCAGTTCAACGCCTTTGAGCACTTGCGGCACTTCACCGGCAGCGATGCGCGAGGCCAGACCTTCGACGATGGCGGTCTTGCCGACACCGGCCTCACCGACGACGATCGGGTTGTTCTTGCGGCGACGGGCAAGGATGTCGACCATCTGCCGGATCGCGCCGTCACGGCACAGCACCGGGTCGAGTTTGCCGTCGCGGGCCTGTTGGGTCAGGTTGTGGGTGAAACGCTGCAACAGCGACTCGCCCTGCGCGGCCGGTTTGCCATTGGCCGCCGGTTGCTCCTGTTGCGACAGGGCAAATTCTTTCAGGCGATCGATGTTCAGCTTGGCGAGCAGCGGCTGATAACGGCTGCCGGCGTAACGCATCGGGTTGCGCAGCAGCGCAAGGATCAGCGCCGCGTCTTCGACCTGGGTCTGACCGAGTTCAAGGTTGGCCACCAGCAACGCATCTTGCAGCCACTGCACCAGTTCCGGGGCGAACACCGGGTTGCGCGAAGCGCTGTGTTCGACGCGCGATTGCAGCGCCGCGCTGAGTTCACCGGCGTCGACATCGGCGTCTTGCAACGCGCGGGCAAGCAAGCCGTTCGGACGTTCGAGCAGGCCGAGCATCAAGTCTTCGACGAGGATTTTGCTACCGCCACGGGCGACGCAACGCTCGGCCGAACGCTCCAGATCACGACGGGTTTCGGCGTCCAGCGCCTGGATGAGTTGTTGCAGGTCTACGTTGATCATGGCTCACGTCCTTAATGAATTTTGCTGCCCAGGGTCACCACGCCGTCCGCTTTTTCGCGGCCCAGCCAACTGGTCCAACCGAGGCGACAGGCGTTCTGCTCACCGATGCGCAGTTCGCGGATTTCTTCCTGGCGCAGCACCAGGCGGATGTCGTAATCGAGCGGGTCACGCAGGGTGAACCGCACCAGCGCGCAGAGCGGCTGGTAACCAAAACCGATCGGCAGAAATTCATGGAATCGCTGCCAGTCGAGTTCGGTGATGTGAATGCGGAATTTGCCGCTGCGGTCGCGCACGTGCTCGCCGAGCACCAGGTCTTCGCCGAGCAGGCTGTTGGCGCGGCCCAAACGATTGCGCTGCTCTTCGAGAATTTCTACGCGGCGCTCGATGCACTGCTCGATGACCAGGTCTTCGTGCTTGAAGTAGTAACGCAACACGGCTTCGATCAGCGCCGCCGAGTGCGCGCGCAGACTGAGCAAACCGAGGTACGGCAGCAGGCGTTTCCAGTTGAGTTCTTTAGCTTTGCGGATCTCTTCGCCACCGAGGCCGATCAGCGCAAACAACTGCGCCGAAAACGGGTCGAGCGCGCCGCTCTGGAAGCTCGCGCGGTAGCGGTATTTGCGCCAGATCGGCAGCATCAGCCGTTGCAGACGATGGTGAAACAGGTCGAGGAAGTTGCGCGTCGGGTTGCCGTCTTCGCTATCGCCCAGGGCTTGTTCGCCATAGAACGCTGGCAGCGGCGAACCGGAACCGACCAGGCCGATCAGGTTGAAACGCATGCGCGCGCGCATCTGCCCGTGCTCTTCGAAAAACTCCACGCGATCGACGTCGCTGCCGGGAAAACCCAGGCTCGGATTGGCCTGGAATTCCAGCTGATCGTACAAATCGTCTTCGCTCAGGTACGGGTGTGCCTCGCGCAGCCGATCGATCACCAGCAGCACTGCCTGAAACAGCGAGTACTCGCGTATCGCCTTGGTGAGCCCGCTTAAAGCAGGGGCTGCAGGCCCATACGTGGTGTCCATTGGTACACCTCTCCCTGTGTGCTTTTTACTCGCAGCTCGTGGAATGAATTGAGACTGGCGTAAAGCGCGAAAAACTCGTTAAGAACCGAAGCGAAGACGAACAGGTCGCCTTCGCCGATGTACCCTTCCGGGTCGATGGTCAGCTCGGTGCGCAAGCCGCGTACCGGCAAGCCACGGTGCAAGCGATCGACGTGGTGATGCTTGATGTTTTTCAGGCCGCCGAGCAGGCGTTTGCTGACCTTCTCTGCGTGCTGGTCGTAGTAACGCGGCAGGTCGTAGGTTTCCAGAATCACCTTCAACGCATTGACGTCGGCCAGCGACAAATAGTTAAGCGACATGTTGCTGATCAGCTTCCACAGGAAGTCACGGTTCAGCGGCGGCGCGAAGCTCGACGTGGCCGGGGTGATGTTGCGGAAACTGAGAAACTCCGGCGTCTCTTCGCAGGCCACACAGATATCGCCGAGCTTGAGCTTGCGCGGCAGATTCTGGTTGGTGCAAATCAGCTCGATCGACAGGGTTTCGTGGGCTTCGGTGTGACGAATGCCGAAGCTCAAATAAGTGTCGAGGCCGTCGTGCAGCAACGACGAGCGCTGGCGAATGCTGTAATGCGGACGGCTGTTGGGCACGTCGAAACTCGGGTCGTGCTCGAAGGATTCGAACGGCACGTATTCCTGATAACCGAGGCCGCCGGGCTTCCAGCCCGTCACGGTTTCCACCGAGAACACACCGCAGTTTTCCAGATCGTATTCCGCCGGCAGCAGCAGGTATTCGTCCTGCTTGCCGTCGAGACGAATCGGCAACGCATCGTGGGCAAACAGGTTGGCGATCGGCGTGCAAAACAGCTTCACGTTATCCAGTGTCGGGCGCATGCGCAGGATGCCGCTCTTGCGAATGTCGAAGCGCAATTCCAGACCGCGCATCTGCTTGAGGGTGTCCTGCGGCAGTGCGTTGAGGATGTCCAGACCGTTGACGTCGACGAAGAGGAATTTGTCCTGAAAGGCGAAGTATTCCTGCAGGTAGCGATAGCCACGGAAGGTGTTCAGCGGATACGGGATCAACGCTTCTTCTTCGGCAAAGCCCACCGGGGTGACCCGGTCACCGGGAATCTTGAACGCCATCGGCTTGCCGCTGACGCCATCAATTGGCTTGCCGGCGCCGTCGAGCGGAATCAGTTCGATGCCTTCGAGGTTGCGCAGCAGGCTCAGGTACAACATCTGGCTGATGTAACGCTCGCCGGCAAAGTGCAGACGCAGTTTGCTCAGTTCCAACTCACCGAGGTGGCCGTCGGCACTCATTTCCAAACGCAGGCTGAGCAGCGAGCCGTCGCCCTTCACCGAGTAATTCAGCGCCGCGAGATCCAGCGGCAACACCTCGGTCGGGTAGCAAGTGCGGAAGCGGCAGCGCACGTCTTCGATCGGCTTGCTCTCCACCGGCGTATCACGCTCGACCACCAGCGCCGGGCCCGAACGCTTGAGCGGATCGAACTGCAAAATGCTGAACGCCGGCAGCGGGCGCATGTAGTTGGGCCAGAGCAATTGCATCAGCGAATGGCTGAGCTCCGGCAACTCGTCGTCGAGCTTCTGGCGCAAACGCCCGGTGAGAAACGCAAAGCCTTCCAGCAACCGCTCCACGTCCGGATCCCGCCCGGCCTGCCCCAGATACGGCGCCAGCGCCGGACTACGCTCGGCGAAACGGCGACCGAGTTGGCGCAGTGCGGTGAGTTCGCTTTGGTAGTAGTGGTTAAAGGACACGGGGTACCTGCCTGAAAAATGAACTCATAAAAAAAACGCTCCGCCACCGAAATGCCGGTTCATTTTTGACCGCCGCCTTCTGCGGCGCACCACGTGGCATGGTCAAGCCGATCAAATGACGGACATGCATTGGATTTACGAATGAATACGTAAGGCGCTGCGGGCTCGTAGGAGAAGTAGTAATAGTTCTTACCATCCTCGCCATAGATCCAGTAATTCGACGACCCCTCATTTATCTCATAAGGCTTGAATGAAAAAATGGAGGATTCAGACGGGATGAAGTTAACACCATCCATCAACATCATGAGCGCATTAGGAAACACGTTTGTCAGTGAAAACAAAGCCACAGCAAGAATTGCGACAGACAGCTTCATGAGCTTGCGCCTACATACTTCATCATTTGAAAAATATAATAGAGCTGCACTCATCATTTCACCTTTCTCGATTTCCAAATCACGAGCTTACTACCATTTGGAACAGCCACCTGTTTTGATACGCCACATAACAGGGCTTATCACAAGCATCTCTAACGCTTCTCGGAAAACAGTAAAAACTTACTCAAGACTTTAAAAGCAACAACCGTAACAACTGAAAAAAATGCGCCAACCACTAAAACATAGGGAATATAAGTCAACCACAAAAACATCATACCCAGACCAGCTAGCCTGCCAAACGCCAAACATCCGATGCCATAAACAACCCAAGGCACTCCATAAAACGGGATAAAAACTACAGGAGCCCACCAAGCAAGACGTACGACTTCAAGCTCAGTTCTCCTAGAAATCAAACGAGTAGAAAAGACCGCGAATAACACATAGGCCACCAGCCCGAAACCAAGAACGTATATAAGGACGAACTGTTCCATCCCACCACGTAGCGGGCTGGAAAAATATAAAGCATCAAGCAACAGCAAAACCGGCAACACCACCATTGGCAACCAAATCGCTGTTTTAAAATAACTCACATACGTCATTTCAACGTCGACTCGGTAGAGTCGTCCGGCATAGGCTCTTCCCAGATACCCATCCAGCGGCCATCGTTCGGACTAAGATTTTTGAAAAAATTATTCCACTCCTCAATCGGCCGCATTTCCAGAGCTTCTTTTTTTAACTTTCGCCTTCTCATCTCGTTTCCAAGAGTGCCTTTGAAGTTCCCCTCTTCATCAACTTCTATGCGAATCGCCGAAGAGATCATCGGATACTTCTTATCACCAAATAGCGCAACAAGAGCTGCAGCCTTCCGAACATGCACACCTAAAAAAACAGATTTTCCAGAAGCATCAGTAATAAAAGCCTCACAGTTCGGAAATCCATCACCAGTTATATATGTCACTACATCTAAATGCTTCGCCACTCGATCGAACGTCATTATAACTTTGTAACTTACGTCCAGGCTTGGCACGAATGTCATTCCTGTCAATTTTTTTGTTTCCGCTGAAAATGGAAAAGCGTGATTCTCACCTGCGTAACCACCATCAACCCAAACAGTAGTGACTGCACCCTTTTCACTTTTAATTGATGGCCAGCTTCCGCCTTTGGGCTTTAACTCTGCATCATAGTGAGTATGTTCTTCACCCGCCTTCCCGGAATCATTCGACTCCGTTTGCGTATTAACAACTTCGTTCGTTGCCAGCTTTACAAAAAACCTATGCCATACACGTGAAGTTATTAGCGTACCTTGAGCGCCAGAGAGGCCGCTTGGCTTTAACGAAAAGCCGCGTGCATCACCTTCGAAGTAAAAGCCGCTCCACCCAAACGTTTTCCCTGGGTGAAACGATCTTATATTGAATTCATAAGTTGAAAGCTTTGCTAATTTTACGGTCGCGACCTGCCCCTCACGATTGGTAGAAGGGGTGGAAGGAGCCTCCGCCAGAGGCGTAACGTTAGACATTCGCGACTCCTGCTGGAGGAAGCAGGGAAATTTTCAATATCTGGGAAGCTTTACCGGTGCTAACAGCTTTGGTGTGGCCGTTGACGTCCGTCACGCCCTCATAAATCTCACCTGACTCGGTCTCCAATCGGTAGCCGTAATTTGCCACCGGGCTACCTTCGTCGTCCCTCAAAACGAAAAAGTCATTGAAATAGTCAGGCATTGGAACTGGCGGCACAAACGTCACCGGCGTATGCGAATTGCCAATAATCACCGTCCCGGACCCAGCCGTAACCTTGTTCCCATGCGAACCCACCGAACCGACCGTTGCAGCAGGTTTGCCGTTAATCAAAACCGTGGTCGCCAGATCGCCGACCATCGCACCACCACACGCCGAGGCATCGCCTTGGCGGGCGGCCGCGAGGCCGTCGAAGAACACGTCGCCGGAACCGGCGGCGATCGGGTTGGTGCCGTGGCCGGGGAGCGGGCAAGCGGTGGGGTCGGATACGCGTGCTGCGGGTTTGCCAGACATCGGGAATCTCCTTAGTTGACCTTCACTTGACCGCTGCCATCCAGGCGCGCGGCGAAACTGACCTGGCGCTTGAAACCATCAACTTCCAGCAGGCCTTCGATGCTGAAGGCCAGACGCAGTTGATCGTGATCACGCGGCAGGGAAATGACACGCACGTTGCTCAGGCGCGGCTCGTAGGCTTCGATGAAGTTTTCGATGGCCAGACGGGCCTGACTCAGGGAGTCGTGCAGGCTCAGACGCATGTCATTGAGATCGGGCAACCCGTAGTCGGACAGCGTTTGCACGCTGCCGGCCCGGGTGCTGAGCATTTTGGCCAGATGGGCAGCCACGGACGCCATGGCGGAAACCTCGCGGCTCCAACCACTGCGTTTTTCTGCGTCGCCATTAAGGCGTTCGAAAAGGCTGCCGTATCCGTCCATGAGTCGCTCTTACTCTTTGTCCAGCTTGCCAACCAGCGACAGGGTGAAATCGGCACCCATGTACTTGAAGTGCGGACGCACGTTCAAGCTCACGCGGTACCAGCCCGGCTCGCCTTCAACGTCGCTGACGATGATTTGCGCAGCGCGCAGCGGACGACGGCCACGCACTTCGGCGCTCGGGTTTTCCTGGTCGGCAACGTACTGACGGATCCACTTGTTCAGTTCCAGCTCGAGGTC